>ERZ825159.78-NODE-78-length-131176-cov-5.156413_pt1 | contig 131176 bp, 113 predicted proteins | sample MGYA00519932_ERZ825159 | MGnify/ENA primary metagenome ERZ825159 (study PRJEB31778, sample SAMEA3449191) | human gut metagenome | biome: human gut; feature: human-associated habitat; material: faeces | place: United Kingdom | collected 2010/2012 ... | reverse complement strand
TATATCATAAAACGCCGCCCTGTTTTGCAGAGCGACGCTGTACGAAAAAGATTGATTTTATTCTGTCATTTTGCTTAAGGCAATACCGCACAAAGAGCGTCTGGCGACTTTGCACGCCATCTGCTTGCAAATTTCCCGTCATATTTCACAAAAATGCTCGTGAATACATCAAGTATTCACTCCGCTTTTTGTTTCATCTGACGAAAAATTTGACGACGCATCTGTCGCACAATCTTTGTGCGGTATTGCCTTAAAAATTCTTGCCATACGAAAGTATGCCTGCAAATTTTTGCCTTGTCTGCAAAAAAATTTGCTCGAAAATCCGCATATATTTCCTATGAACACAAGCTCTGAATCAACTGACAGGAGGCAGTGAAACATACCTTTCTATCTTACAGGAAAATATGGCTGAGGTGATTGAAATGGAACAATCCAATCTGCCCGAGGAAATACAGAGAAAATTAGATGTTCTTCAGAAAAAGTTGATCGAATGTGCAGAACGACATGAGGATTATGAGGAGATAGCACAGGAGATCTTTCGGCTGCGAGAGCAAAAGGAACAGGCTTTAAGGGAAAATGTTTCTCAACAGGAGCAGAAAGACCGTATGCGGGAACTGCAGGAATTTTTGGCTGCTCAGCCGCATCACATTTGGAGAATGCGAAGAAAGTGTGTACATCTGGAAATACGGTCTACACGACATTGTTTACCACTGATTTGCATAAACATCAACTGTTGCAATTTCTTCTTTTGAAAAAACGGAAACTTCAAATGGAAGCGAACCATTTGCTGGAACTGCATCTGCATATGTGTTTTTTATATCGACAATTTTTCCCGTTGTATCTTTGCAGATTACTGTGATACATGCCATATCAATTTCATAATCGTTTTTGTTTACAATTTCACCAACCACTTTTTCTGTTCGAAATTGTGGATTGTTCACTTCTAATGGGACAAATGTATCCAGTGTATTCTCGTCTTTTAAATTGTATTCCTTTGCTGAAATTGGTTCAAAAGTTATCTCTTTTGGCATTGCATCTACAGAAAATGCTTGAGATCCAAAAACAAAGTCTTGTTCTGGATAAAGAACACTCAATACTTGATCTTGTGTTCCTAACAAGTTACCGTTTTCATCTCGAGCAGTAATTCGAAAAGAGGGATGTTCTACAACAGTTTTATCACTATTATTATGCATCTTTACATAGTAATATAGATACTTACCATTTGACAAATACCAATCAGAATCAACAATTTCAATATTTGCTTCTTCTGTTCCTTCTGAATCACTTTTTTCTGTTTCTTTCTCTTCTTTTTCAAGATAGACTTTTTGCGGGATTACAGTTGTATCCCATGAAGATTTTGTCATATTTACGGTTGTTGTTTCCCCTTGTATTGTTACTGGAAAAGATAAAATATTATCTTTATAGGTAAATGTTTTTGTTTTATCAGAAGAAGATAAAAGTCCATTTCCTGCATAAGTGTTTTGTGATGTCCAAGTGAATATTCCATCCGCTTCTGTTGGATGTTCATAGGTTCCAACCCAATATGTCCAAGGAGTATCATCATCTTCCAGATTGAAAAATACTCCAATTTTTCCATCTTCTCGAATTTCAGCAACCATATAACTGCTTTTTGAATCAGCGTTTTCTTGCACCCATTGTCCTGTTAAGTCAAGAAATGTGGTATCAGTTGTCTGTATAACTGCTGTTGTTACAGTTGTTTCTAAGATTTCCTCAGAAGAAAGAACTGTTTCTTTTTCTTCTGTAGCTTTTTGTTTCTGTGAATTTTCGTTTTCCTGTTGTCCACAGCCAGAAAACGAAAAAACCGACAAGATTCCAAGTACCATTATTATTTTTCCCTTTTTCATGATGACTCCTCCTAAAAATCATAATATAATCTTTAATAATAAGTGTGCATTTCTAATATAACATGTATTTTCAAAAAAGTCAACTATATTCTATAAATTTTATATTTATTTCTTCTAACTGTAAGGAAAGTGTAATTAGGATGCGAATGTTCCAGGATCTTTTTAAATGTACAGCTTCTTGAAAAATTAATAATTTTATTTTCATAAAAGTGCTGTATTAGGGAAATATCTTGATTTCTCCTTAAATTTATGGTATACTAAGAAAAAACGGAGGTGCTGCATCATGGGAATCTATCTGAACCCAGGAAATGATTTGTTTTATTCTACAGTTACTTATTCTGAAATTTATGTGGATAAGACCATGTTGATTTCTTTCACCAATAAATGTTTGTTTGGAGAAAACAAGGAGATCTGCGTCAGCCGTCCCAGAAGATTCGGGAAGTCGATGGCAGAGAATATGCTGACAGCTTATTACAGCAAGGGCTGCGATTCCAGAGAATTATTTTCCAAGTTTCAGATCGCACAGACACCGGATTTTGAAAAGCACCTGAATCGGTATAATGTGATTCACATTGATATCCAGCAGTTTATCAGCAAATATCCTGTGATAAAAGACATGGTAGCACGCTTAACGAAGGAATTGTTGTTTGATGTGAAAATGGAAATGCCGGATGTTACGTTGTTTGACGAAACAGACCTGGTAAGGACATTAAAAGATATTTTTTCGCAGAAACGAGAAAAATTCATCTTCATCATTGATGAGTGGGATTCCATTTTCCGGGTGCATCGGGACAATGCAACTGCTCAGAAAGAATACTTGGATTTTTTGCGGGATCTGCTGAAAGGACAGCCCTATGTGGCACTTGCCTATATGACTGGGATTCTTCCAATCAAGAAATACGGTCAACATTCTGCACTGAATATGTTTGATGAATACTCTATGACCAATCAATATGCACTCGCAGAATTCACTGGTTTTACAGAGAGGGAAGTTCGTCAGCTTTGTGAACGTTATCATATGTCTTTTGAACAAACGAAAGATTGGTACGATGGCTATAATGTCAATGGTGTATCCATTTATAATCCAAGATCTGTAACATCAGCGATGATGAACGGCATCTTTGACAGCTACTGGACACAGACAGAAACCTATGAGGCTTTGAAAATGTATATCGTCCGCAATGAGAATGGCTTGCGGGATAAAATCATTCGGATGATTGCCGGAGAACATATTTCCATCAATACGAAAACATTTCAGAACGATATGTGTACTTTTGAAACCGCGGATGATATTTTGACTTTGCTGGTGCATCTGGGCTATCTGACTTACGACTTCGATACAAAAACTGCCTGGATTCCCAACAAAGAAGTGCGGCAGGAATTTCTCAATTCCATCCAGGGGCAGGAATTCCAGACGGTCAACAATGCCATTCATCGTTCCGACAAGCTGCTGTAATTGACGTTGGCACAGAATGCGGAAAAGGTGGCGGAAATGCTTCAGGAAGTTCACAGTGACAACTGTTCTGTGATTCAGTACAACAATGAAAATTCGCTGGCTTGTGTGCTGAGTCTGGCATATTATTCTGCACAGGACAGCTATGCGATTTATCGGGAATTGCAGGGCGGAGAGGGCTTTGCGGATCTGGTATTTGTACCGAGAACTGGAAATCATAACCCGGCAATGATCGTGGAGCTGAAATGGAATCAAAGTACCGGTATTGCACTGGAACAGATCAAAGACCGGAATTATATTCGCTGTTTGAAGGACTATCATGGAAAAGTTTTATTTGTTGGCGTGAACTATGATAAGAAGAGTAAAAAACACACTTGTCAGTTTGAGATGGTGGAAATTTGAAAAGCTCTATAGACAGACTTGACAGAACATATATTGAATGTAAATATTAGGTTGAAAACCATAAAAAGCACAAGCAAATCCACTATTAATTGTCACATCCTAAACTTATGAAAGGTACTCGTGTATTTGCTAAAACTTACAGTGGATTAGTAGCTGTATATTTGGTAGACTAAGAAGGATTAAAATATGGGAAGCATTTTTAATTTTAATGGTATAGAAAATTGTGAACAAGCCATTAGAAAAACATGGGATGAATTTAGAGAATGTTTAGCAACTGGGGCGTTTTCTTATGATGAAATTGAAAAAGCTAAAGAGCAGAAATTTTTAATGGCATATGATGACCTATTTCATAAACATTCTGGTATTGAACAAAGTACAATTGTTTTTAAGGATTTGAAAGATAAGCTAATGGGAAGAGGTGCTATATTGAAAAATGATGAGATTCCTAATTATGATCGTTTTCTTCCTAAAGAAGAGTATATCAAAGAAGATAATCGTTTTAGCCCTCCTCATGTGGAATGGCTTTATTTGGCGGTTGGCAATGATAATGACATTCACGAATGTGCACAGGCTGAATGTCGAGCCAAAAGAGGAAACATGTTTGGATTTTGTCATTTTCAACGAGACACTAAATATGATATGTGCAAATTAGTAGATCTAACCATTGCGGACGATGTATCTTATGTAAAATTAAATACAACTTTAGAAAAATATGTACAAGTGCAAACTGAAAAAATTAAAAAAATTATAAAAGCAACAGGCTTTCCTCCTAAAATAAACATCGATCAAAAAGAATTTGAAAAAGTCGTTACTCAGTGGATTGTATACACTTATGTAAAATTACTATCGGCACAAATTTTCAAGCCACTCGATAATTGCGATAATAAAGCAATTACTTATGCCCCGTTTCAAACAATTGCACAATATTATATTTCATTGGGATATTCTGGTATTATTTACGATAGTACCGTATGTTTGAAAGGAAAGAATATAGTGTTATTTGACAAGCATATGGCCTGTCCAATAGGGACTATAGAAAACTACAAAATATTGTAAGTCTGGAAAGTCGATTAGATGTATTCTTACAAACAATTTGAATAAGAAAATGGTTATGACCTTGTTGCTGTAATCGATAAATAGTAAGGACATTTAGCCTATTGTATTGAGTCAGTTTAAGATGGTAGAGATATATGCTATTTGCGAGAAAATTCAAATTGCTTATTCAGTAGGGTTGTATGGGCAATTTAGTGAAAATGCAGACATCAAAATCAAGGTGTCGTTGCACGTTGAGTGCGTGGTTCTGCTGTCACAACAGAAAGCCTAAAACGACACATTTACGCTGATAATCGGCACTTGACATATTCAAATATATTTCCCTGCACACTCATTTTGCTGTATGCGGAAACAGGGAAAAAGCCAAAAGACGTATACGGCACATCTGACAACCAATCTGCACACTTTGATTTTTGACAGCCAAATCATGCACACGACCGTTGAGAAGGCAAAACTGCTTTTTCTGATTTTTCAGTGTGCGGATTGCATGTCATAGTGAAAAACAGCGTAAAATTGCAGAAATGCACGAATCAAAACTTGTAATTCAGGTGGTTGTAAAATAGGGTTACGTGTGGAGAAAAGTTATAATTTAATAACGAGTACCGATTTAAATATATTCGCAAAAGGTGGAATAAATGAAATATATAGAATACAGCTGGGAAGAACTTGAAGTGTTAACAAAAGCGTCAGTTCCAATTATGAAGCAAGATACAACCGATGTTTTGTTTGGATTTGCTCATCTGAACGCAGGATGTGATATGATGGGCAGTTATGGTGGTTTCTCTTTTCGGCTTTATAAAAATGGTCTAATCATCGTACAGGAATACTTATTCGACGGGATCTTAGCTGAAGAACGCCGTTATTGTGTCCCTCAGACTTGTGCGGATGAAATCAAGCAGTATTACTTGGAAAATCAGGATACAATTTTTTTTCTCAATGCTCCGGATAATCATTCTTGTGATGGATCGTTTTCTGAGTTTTTCTTCGGCAATGAGTGGATTTCAGCCCTTAATATTGAATATAATGATGAGAAAACATATAAACGTGTAAAGAAAGTTCATCCTGATGATTTTGATTTTTGGGCAGAAATTATGCAAGCTGAAAACGATATCATGAATACTTTCTTTGCTATTTGTGATATTCTGAAAAGGTATGATGTCATTCTTGAACAGTTTTGTGTGACTGTAAAAGGCGTATCTACAACAAACTATAACAATTTCATAAAGACATTCCATAAGAAGCGTAGAAAGTAAAAAGCTCCTCATCATTGAAAACCAGTGATGCGGGGCTCGTTCTATCTATTCACTTTTCAATACTGATCGTCACGCCTGACTTGAACCAAAACTCCAGAAAGTCCTCGCAGACCTTTACACTTTCCAGCAGTTTCTTCACCAGAACCTCATCAAAATCCGTAACGGTTCTCGGTTGAGAATGGATGAAATGCAGCAGTTCTTGAATGCGATCCCGGTGTGCCGTTCTGGCGGTATCATCCATGGCAGTCTGTTCCTGCAGCTCACGCAGGTGCAGGATTTCCTCCGCCAGTTCATCGTAGTTTTCGCCGCTTTCCGACCGGTCAATATGTGAAGCGGATGAAGGATTAAACATGGATATTCATCCATATAATGGGCAATTTCAGAAAGTTGTCAATATTATTGAATCGGCAAAAGAGTGTGCGTGTGCATACAGAAAAGAAAATGAGGAGTTGTGGCGAATATATCAGCAAGCAATCAAAAATGGTTTCTACGGAGATAATTTTGTACAGAAACGGGCAGATTTCTATCTTTGTCAATCAAAACTGAGCCAGTTTTGATAAAAAATTTTGAGCCACTCATCGTGATTCAAGGTTGAGTCGATGCGGTAAGACAAACTGCAGTTCATGTTCAGAACGAAGGATCTGAAGGCGATTCTGTCTATGAGTGCAGCAAGCAGCATTTCATTTTCAAAAAGTTGTGTCCATTATTGGCTCAGTTTTATTTTAGCAGACATAGGATGTAATGACACATATTGCTTCTTCCTGTTTTATGGTTGTGTGGTGACTCCCATATGATAACACGAGTGGCTTTATGTGTCATTCTTTTTTTGTGTTGCACTTATATTGTAAATCTATCTCTCAAATATTTTAATCTGATTCACTTTTCCTATTTTCCATTGTCAATTCTGAAAAAATGTGCTATAATCATACTGATAATCAGCTGCATCGACAGAGAATGGAGGGAAAGACTTTGCATTTTACAGTAATATTGGCGGATGATGAGCCACAGATTTTAGAGGGAATTCGGGACTCTGTGGAGTGGAAAGCACTGGGGTTTCGTGTCATTGCAACAGCACTGAACGGAAAGGAGCTTCTGGAACAGACGGAAACGCTTCGTCCCGATCTGGTGATCAGCGACATTAAAATGCCGTTTCTGGACGGATTGGAAGTGGCGAGAATCCTGCACGAGAACATGATGCATATCAAAATTGTCCTTTTTTCTGGCTGGGACGATTTTGAATATGCACAGCTTGCCATTCGGTATGGGGTATCGGAATATGTGCTGAAACCCATCGACTTTCAGGAAATGCAAAACCTGTTGAAAAAAATCCATAGGGAATTGGAAACCGAGTTGGAACAACGTCAAAATCAGGAGCGTTTTGTGGAAATTTACCAAAAGAGTCTGCCGCTGCTGCAAGAGCAGTTTATGATACAACTGGTCAAAGGTTCTCTTACTCCAGAGCAGGTGCAGCGTCAACAAAAAAACCTGTCCGTTTCACTGGATGCAAATTGTTTTTGCGTAGTCAGTATGAAGATAACAGAGGAAAGCGATGATTATCTGTCGCAGTTCTCCGTGACAGAATCCGTCAATGAGATGCTGCAGCAGGTCTGTCCCTTTCGGACATTTCGCTATCTGGACAAGATCATTTATCTGCTGCTGCTCTCTGCACCGTCGGAGATGATACGGATTCAGAAAGCACTGAACGAAGCCTCTCATATTTCCAAGCACTACAATCAAGTGGCATTTTCCTGCGGCGTCGGCAGTATCTGTGAAAAGCTGGAAGATTTGCCAGTTTCGTTTTCACAGGCAATGGAGGCACTGGAGTACAGCGTAGTGTCCGCAGAAGAGTCTGTAACTTCTTACCAAGATGTGGAACTGTATGAGAACCATGTGTACACCTCCATATCCATAGAGGAACTGGAAATGGCAATCAAGCTGGAAGATCAGGAAAAAGTGCAAAAAGAAGTGGAAAAGCTGGTAACGCAGCTGGAGAAAAGCCATTATAATTTCAATGCCTATCAGTCAGCGATTCTGGAGATCATCTTTTCCATTTCCGGCATTTTTCGCCAGTATCACATGATGGACGATGCGATATTTGCCGATGCCAAGCGTATGACCATGAAAGTCTTGTCACTGGAAACGGGAGAGCAGCTGAACGCATGGCTGTTGAATTACTGCGATTATATCGTTTATGCGATTCACCAGAGGAAAGTAGATCGGAACAGCATTCTTGCACAAAAGGCCATGGAATATGTCCAGCAGCATTACGGCAATGCGGAGTTGTCCGTGGACGAGGTATGTGCCTATCTGCATATCAGCACATCTCACTTTTCCAACCTCTTTCGCAAAGAAACCGGCATGAGCTTTCTGGCGTTCCTAACGAAGAAGCGAATGGATGAGGCAGTTCGCCTGCTGAAGACAACGGACGAAAAAAGCAGAGTCATCGGAGAAATGGTCGGCTATCCGGAGCCCAATTATTTCAGCTATGTCTTTAAGAAGAACATGGGCATGTCGCCAGCGAAATTCCGAAAAGAACTGGCAACGGAGAACTAGCATGAAAAAGATATTGCAATGGCTGCACCGAAAGATTGACGGAAAGAGCATTCGTCTGATTTTTACTGTCCTGTTTTTCCTGACTATCAGCCTGTTCACAGTACTGATCATCTCTCTTTATTCGGAGTATACCAAGGCACAGATCACTGCCTTTTTGCATGAGAAAAATACCCAGCAGCTGCGGCGTATGAGTTTCAGCATTGAGAAAGATGTGGACGACACCATCGAGCTTGCCAACACCGCCTATTATCAGATCATCAAAAGCACTGACCTGCAAGCACTTTTGACGGAACAAACCCTGTCGGATTTCTGCCAGCTTCATAAAAACAAGATTCTGTATGCTGCTATTTACGACATTGACGGGGCACTCCTCTGGCAGAACGCAGAGAATTATGATGCGGAATCCGCAGAAAGTGCTGCATGGTTTCAGGAAGCAGCAACTGAAATTGACACCGTTGCATTTGATGTGCCTCATTATATCCAGACGGCAGCCGGATTTCAAAAAGCCATGACCGTTTCCCGCTATGTGGAGCTTCAGGACAGCGGAAAGAGCCGTTCCGGAATTCTGCGGTTTGATGTCTGCATGGACAACATGGAGGCAGAGCTGAACATCTATCCGGCATCGCAGACGGATTACTTTTATCTGATGGACAACGCAGAACATCTGATCTGCTATCCCTTTGAGAAACGACTGGAGAGCGGTGTGCGAACCGAATGGACGTTGCAAGCACCTAAAAATCAGGTGGTTTTGCAGGATAAAAAGGAGTGGCTGCTCCAGCAGCAAACCATAGGCTATACCGGCTGGAAATTGATCTCCGCCGCCTCCTTGACGGAAGAACTGCAAAACAGCACACAGCTCCGAACCGGAATCGCAGTCATTGTTCTGCTGATGGCGGTGGTTTCTGTGATATTGGACTTTTTGATTCAGCGTCTGATAATTGCACCGGTTTTGCGGCTCTCCGAAACCATGGAGCAGTTCGGACATGGAAAATTGCAGGTTCGGGCAAAGGCCGAGGGCTGCGGAGAGATCAAAGGACTTTCCGACGGCTTTAATGACATGGCAGAAAAGGCGAACCAATTGATGGAACAAGTGCGGAAAGAGGAACAGGAAAAACAGATCACTGAGCGGAAACTGCTGCAATCTCAGATCAATCCCCACTTTTTGTATAACACGTTGGACTCCATTATTTGGATGATACAGAGCAAAAAGTATGAGGGTGCCGGAAAAATGGTGTCCATGCTGGCAAAGTTTTTCCGCATCTCTTTAAGTCAGGGAAAGGACATTATTCCGCTGCAAAAGGAATTGGAACACGCTGTCAGCTATCTTTCCATTCAAAACGTGCGGTTTCAGGATAAATTTACATTTACAGTGGATTGGGACGAAAAACTGGCGGACTGTCTGTGTCCCAAGTTGGTGATTCAGCCGCTGTTGGAAAATGCAGTTTATCATGGCATGGAGGGCATGTATGAAGACGGGGAAATTCAGCTGAAGATCTATGCAGTAAACGAACTGGTGCACATTGATGTGATCGACAACGGCGAGGGCATGACTGAAGCACAGGTGCAGAAGATGATGCAGGGCGATGTGGTGTCCAGCAAGCGTGGCTCCGGAATTGGTGTGAAAAATGTCAATGACCGAATCAAGCTGTATTTCGGCGAGGCATACGGCGTGCAGATCATCAGTGCACCGGATGAGGGAACTACGGCACGCATCTATTTCCCCATGAGGAGGCAGGAAGATGAAACTGAAAAATAAGGTGCTCTGGGTCTTTGCTGGAGGGATTCTGCTGGTACTGCTGCTGTTTCTCGGACAGCAGTTCTTTCAAGCAAGGAAAAAACAGATCGCTGTGATCTTATCGGAAGATGCAGTGTCCAGCTTCTGTGCGTTTCAAGAGGGCATTTATGACGGTGCAGAGGATTGTGCGGTGTCACTTCGTATCATACATACCTCGGCACTCTCGGAAAAAGCATGGGCGGAATTGCTGTCTGCACAAAAAAAGCAGGGCTGTGACGGTGTTTTGCTGTTCTGTCCGGAACAATACTATACCGGAAATGAAATGTCCTATGCCGAAACGCTGGAGCAGTCCAAGCTCCCTGTCTTTTCTATCACCTATGCACCTGCATTTTTCCACGGTGTCTATAGCGACGGCATGGAGCAGATCTCCGAGATCTTATTCCCGCAAATCAAAGAGGCAGAGCAGGGAACATTCGGAATTGTTGCAGATACCACGCAGGCAAAGAGTGTGCGGATTGCGGAGTCTGTGGAGCAGTGCCTGAAACAAAATAATGCGGCATATGATTGGGATACCAGTTCTGAGGATGGCTCTAAAACACTGCTGATCTGCGGAGAAACGGACGGCAACAAAGATTTTTCCGATGCGGCGGCAGTCATTCAGATTTGCCCCGAACAGCCGGATTATACATTGCTGACAAGCGGTGCGGTGGACGTGATCGTGACAGAGAATGATTATGGGTTTGGGTATCAGGCAATTGTTTATCTGACAAAGCGTATGCAGGGGAAAGGTGTGTCGTTTTCTCCGCCGGAACTGCGTGAAATCACAAAGGAGAATTTGTTCGATGCCCAGCAGGATGCACTGCTGTTTGAATAGGAGAAGTGTCATGAAAAAGAAGAACCTTATTTTCTCTGCAGTGGGCGTTGGACTTCTGGCTGCTGCTGCAGTGGGCGGACTTGTCCAGTCTTACCGGCAGCACACTGGCCGCTTTTTGAAAGTGGGAATTGCTGTATATGATCTGGACGACCCTTATATTCAGACATTAACAGATGCTATTCGCAGTCAGCTGAAAGACAAGATTATCGACGGAAAGGAAATCATCTACGACGTTTTTGATGCCTCCGGCAGTGCAGTAACCCAGAACACGCAGCTCTACGGAATTTTGCAGCAGGAATATGACGTGATCCTCTGGAATCCGGTTTCGCCCACCAATGTCATGGGGATACTGGAGGACGCACAGGAACAGGATGTGCCGGTGATCCTGTTCAACCGTGAACCGGCGAAAGCAGATCTGGAGGAGCAGGACAATGTATGGTATGTCGGCACAGAGGCGAAAGAAGCCGGAAATATGCAGGGCGAAATGCTGATTCAGGCTTGGAATACCCGTGAGATGGACAAGAATCAGAACGGCATGCTGGATTATATTCTGGTAGAGGGAGAGCAGGCACATACCGATGTCATCAACCGTACCGATGCATTTCTGCAAACCGCTTCTGCTGCACTTCCTCTGAATCAGCTCCATGTGATCTCTGCGGATTGGGCGAGAACCTCTGCATTGCAGGAGATGCAGAACCTCTCCGCAGAGGAGATGAACGAGGTCGATGCGGTGATTTGCAGCAATGACAGCATGGCATTGGGGGTAGCAGATTTTTATGCAAAGCAGAATCTGTCACCGCCAGTTATTATTGGCATCAATGGGATTCAGGAAATGCAGGATGCCATTGATGCCGGCATGATTTATGGAACGGTAGATTTGAATGTTCTGGAACAGGCAAAGACCATTTTCACAATCGTTCAGGGAATTTTTGATGCCGGAGCAGAAATGCCGAAAGAAAAGGTATGCTATCTTCCGCAATCCCCTTATACAAAATAGAACAAACCTTCTTGAATTGTGTTGAAATTTGTATTTTTTGCACAGGATAATGTATTCCTTTTGGGGATGCACTGTGGTATGATAAAGATGCAAACAAAACAGGGATCGGAACGAAAATAGATCCCCAATTCAAGGAGGTTTTTCTTATGTTAAAAAACAGCACACAATCCGCCGGCGGCGGAAACGTCATGTATCCCGGGAAAGTTCCGGGGAGAGTCAAGTATACTTTTGCATTTGGTGCATTGGGCAAGGATATGATCTATGGCATGATCGCAACATTCTCCATGATTTATTTCACCGACATCATTAAGGTTGCACCGGCATTTATCGGCATCATGTTCTTTGCTGCAAAAATCTGGGATGCCTTCAATGATTTGTTTATGGGAATGCTGGTGGACAACACCAGAAGCCGTTTCGGAAAGTTTGTCCCGTGGCTGATTGCCGGAACACTGATCAACGCATTTGTCTTTGTCATTTTGTTCACAGACTTCCATCTAAGCGGCATCGGACTTTGCATATTTGCTGCCGTTGCCTATATCCTCTGGGGAATGACCTATACCATTATGGACATTCCGTATTGGTCTATCGTTCCGAATCTGACTTCGGATCCTCACGAGAGAGAAAATGTTTCTGTACTGCCTCGTATTTTTGCCAGCATTGGTCAGTCCCTGATTATCGCCGGATTTGGCGTACAGATCATCAAGGGACTGGGCGGCGGTTACACAGGATACCACCGTTTTGCACTGATCATCGCCGCAACTTTTATTTTCACCATTGCAGTTACCGTTATCAATCTGCCGAAAAAGCAGGTGGGCAAGAAAGCAGAAAAGGTTTCTTTCAAGGACATTTTCTCCATCATCAAGAGAAATGACCAGCTTCGTTGGGCAGTGGCTCTGATTCTTCTGTACAACGTGGGAATCCAGCTGATTATGGGTGTTGCAACCTATTATTTCGCTTATGTCTGCAACAACAGCGGTATGCTCTCTGCATTTATGATCAGTGCCTCCATTGCAGAAGTGGTTGGTCTGATTATCTTCCCGAAGGTCACCAAGATGCTCTCTAGAAAGAAAGCGTTCCTGCTGGCATGTATTCTTCCGGCAATCGGACTGATGATTTTGTTGCTCACCGGTATTTTTGCACCGCAGAACATTGTGCTTACCGTCATTGCAGGCGTGATCGTCAAGACTGGTACGGGTCTGGAACTGGGCTGTGCGACAGTCTTTCTGGCAGACGTGGTAGACTACGGCGAATATAAGCTGGGCGTTCGGAATGAGGGTGTTGTATTCTCCCTCCAGACACTGATCGTGAAGCTGACTGCTGCATTTACCTCTCTGTCCATTGGATTTGCACTGGATTTGACCGGATATGTACCGAATCAGATTCAGTCCCTCGCAACCCAGAACTCCATTCGTGTGCTGATGTGTGTCATTCCGGCAGTGGGAATGCTGCTGGCATATGTGGTATACCGCAAGAAGTATAAGTTGAACGATGCGTATATGAAAAAGGTGGTTTCCGCCATTTCCAATCCGCAGACCGAATTAACCGCTGAAGAGACAACAGAGGAGGCAGCATAACCATGAAACTAAAACAATTTCAGGCAGACCTGACCGCAGGAAGATATGATGAAAAACTGTGCGAACTCTATGGCAGTTCCGATGCCGTGCTTGCTGCACAGCGAACACGCTATTTGCAGGCGGTAGAGAACTTTTCCCGCCTGTATCCGGAACGGGAGGAAATCGCCGTATTTTCTGCACCCGGCAGAACCGAGATCGGCGGAAACCACACCGACCACCAGCATGGCTGTGTTCTGGCTGCATCTGTCGATCTGGACGTAATTGCCATTGTGGCATTTCACGAGGAGCACGTGATTCGGCTGCAATCCGCTGGGTATCCGCAGGATTATGTGGACTTGTGTGACCTTACGGTACAGCCGGAGGAAAAAGGAAAGTCCACTGCACTGATTCGTGGCGTGGTTTCCAGATTTCAGGAAATGGGCGTTGTCGTAGATGGCTTTGATGCCTACACCACCTCCAATGTCCTGAGCGGCAGCGGTCTCTCATCCTCGGCAGCCTTTGAAGTACTCATCGGCACTATTATTGACCAGCACTATCACGTAGGTGCTGCCGGAGCGGTAGAGATCGCCAAGATTGGACAGTATGCGGAAAATCGGTACTTCGGAAAAAAGAGCGGACTGATGGATCAGATGGTAAGCTCTGTTGGTGGATTTGTGTTCATCGACTTTGAGGACACGGACAACCCGAAAATCGAAAAGCTGTCCTGTCAATTTGAAGATGCCGGCTATGTTCTTTGTATCACAGATACCAAGGGCAGCCATGCAGATTTAACGGATGACTATGTTTCCATTCCGGCGGAGATGAATCTGGTGGCTGCACAATTCGGAAAAAATCATCTGCGGGAAGTGGACGAGAAAGCGTTCTTGCAGGCACTTCCGAAATTGCGAACTGCTTGTTCCGACCGTGCTATTTTGCGTGCCGCCCATTTCTACGGGGATAACCGGCGTGCTGCCGAGGAGGCAAAGGCACTGTCCAGCAATGATTTTCCGCAGTTTCTGAAACTGGTAAAAGAATCCGGGGATTCCTCTGCGAAATGGCTTCAGAATCTTTACTCTTGCAGCAAACCGGCAGAGCAGGGCATTCCGCTTGGGCTCTGGGCGAGCGAGCAGATTCTCGGAGAGGCAGGCGTTTCCAGAGTGCACGGCGGAGGATTTGCCGGAACTATTCAGGCATTTGTGCCGGTGCATATGGCGAAAGATTACTGCGAAAAAATGGATCAATTGTTTGGAGAGGGCAGCTGCCAGATTCTCCAGATTCGGAACATTGGCGGCATGCAGTTTGCCTGAGAATTTGCTGAGGAAGGGGTGTGTATCGCATGAAACAAGTACAGATTTCAGAATTTGAACCAACTTCCAGTGGGCAGATGGCACGTTTCTACCGCATTGAGAATGCCTCCGGTGCAAGCGTGACACTTTGTGATTATGGTGCTTCGGTGATTTCTCTGCTAGTGCCAGATCGGCAGAAGCAACTGCGGGATGTGGTGCTGGGTTATGCCCATGTCAGGGGCTATGAAACCGGCGGAGAATATTTTGGCGAAATCGTTGGAAGATGCTGCAACCGTATCTGTAACGGACGGTTTATCCTGAACGGTCAGCAGATACAGCTAAACTGCAACGATGGAAAAAACCACTTGCACGGCGGTTATCACAGCTTGAGTCGGCGTATCTGGCGGGCAGAGTGCGGCGAGAACAGCGTTGCTTTTACGACAGAGAGTCCGGACGGTGAGGAGCATTATCCTGGAAATTTGCAGGTGACTGTTACCTATACCTTTGACGATACCAATACCCTGACTATTGCCTATGATGCAATTTGTGACAAAGATACAATTTGCAACCTGACCAACCACAGCTATTTCAATCTGGACGGACACCAAAGCGGAACATTGGCACATCATATGCTGAAACTTTTTGCGGATTCCTACATTCCTATTGACCAGACCTCTATTCCGTTAGGGGAGATCGCACCGGTTGCAGGAACACCTTTTGACTTTCGAGAATACAAGCCGATTTCGGCAGTATTTGGAGAGGATTGCGTGCAGATCCAGAACGCAGCCGGGTTAGATCATAGTTTTGCCATTCGTTCCGATGCACCGATTCAGGCGGAGGCATACAGCACGAAGAGCGGAATCCGGCTCACCTGCAAAACGACGCAGCCTGCCATTCATGTGTATACTGCCAATTTCGTAGAAACTCCGACGAACATGGGAAAAGGCGGTCGTGCTTACGGAAAACGAAGTGCCTTTTGTCTGGAAACGCAGAATTTTCCGGATGCCATCAATCATCCCAATTTTCCCTCGCCGATTTTGCGTGCAAACACTCCATACCGGCAGGAAACACAGTTTCATTTTTCACAGGAAGGAGAAGCATAATATGCGTATTTTAGTCTTAGGAGGAGCCGGATACATCGGCTCGCATACCGCACTGGAGTTGGTAAGAGCCGGTCACGAGGTCATTGTCGCAGACAATCTGGTGACAGGACATCGCAGTGCTGTTCCCAAGCAGGCGAAATTCTACGAGGGTGATATTCGGGATGCTGCCTTTTTGGATAAGCTGTTCGATGCGGAAAAGATTGATGCTGTGATTCACTTTGCAGCATTTTCGCTGGTGGGAGAGAGCGTTGCCAATCCACTGAAATACTACAACAATAACCTTTGCGGAACAGAGGTACTCCTTGAGGCAATGGTACGACATGGCTTGGACAAGATTGTCTTTTCCTCCACTGCTGCTACCTACGGCGAGCCGGAGAATATTCCGATTCTGGAGAGCGATCGGACTTGTCCCACGAACCCCTATGGGGAAACCAAACTTGCCATGGAAAAGATGTTTCACTGGACTGCCAAGGCACATGGTCTGCGGTATGTTTCTTTGCGGTATTTTAACGCTTGCGGTGCAGATGCCAGCGGTACTATCGGAGAGGCACACGATCCGGAAAGCCATCTGATTCCGCTGATTCTGCAAGTCCCCAACGGCAAACGAGATGCCATTTCCATCTATGGTACGGATTACGACACACCGGATGGCACTTGCATTCGTGACTACATCCATGTGACCGATCTGGCACAGGCACACATTCTCGCTGTACAGTATCTGATGCAGGGCGGTGAGAGTAATATCTTCAATCTGGGAAACGGAATCGGGTATTCTGTCCGTGAAGTAATTGAAACCGCACGCAAGGTGACCGGACATCCCATTCCGGCAGTAGAAACCCCACGCCGAGCCGGCGACCCTGCCAGACTGGTGGCGTCCAGTGAAAAGGCAAAGCGTGTGTTGGGGTGGAATCCGGTGCACGATAGTCTGGAGGAGATCATTTCCAGTGCGTGGAACTGGCATAAGCATCACCTGAATGGATACGAGGAGTGAAACAGATGATTTGCGATGCAATTCAAAAGCTGATGGATTACGGTTTGCAAAACAATTTGATCCAACCGGAAGATCGCTATGTGGTACAGAATCAGTACATGGAGATTTTTCAGCTGAGCGATTGGCAGACCAGCGGAGAAGAATCTTCAGAAACAGAAATTGATATGATTTTACAGCCGCTGGTCAACTACGCCTGTGCACAGCATCTCATTCCGGATACCAGTGCCTCACGGGATTTGTTTGATACTAAGCTTATGGGTGTGCTGACACCTATGCCCAGAGAGGTGATGGCATCTTTTCGAAAACACTGCGCTGTATCGCCGGAAGCAGCGACGGACTGGTACTATGCGTTTAGCCAGAACCTGAATTATGTGCGTCGGGGCAGAATTGCAAAGGATTTGAAGTGGACATATGCTTCCGAATACGGCACACTGGACATTACAATCAATCGTTCCAAGCCGGAGAAAGACCCAAGGGACATTGCCGCAGCAAAATTCGCCAAGGCATCCGCATATCCCAAGTGCCAACTGTGTCCGGAAAATGCAGGGTTTGCCGGCAACCTGAAACAGCCGGCACGACAGAATCTACGTCCAGTCTTGCTGCAAATTCAGGGAGAGCCGTGGCAGCTGCAATACTCACCCTATGGTTATTACAACGAACATTGTATTGTATTCAACGAAAGGCATACAGCAATGAAGATTGATGCGGCAGTGTTTGAGAAACTGTTTGATGTGCTGGATATTTTGCCCCATTATTTCATTGGCTCTAATGCAGATTTGCCCATTGTGGGCGGTTCTATTCTCAGCCATGAGCATTTTCAGGGTGGAAACTATACCTTTGCCATGGCAAAAGCACCGATTGAAAAATACTATGTGCTTCCGCAGTTTCCGAATGTGCAGGTGGGCATTGTAAAATGGCCCATGTCTGTGATACGGCTGCAGGCATCGAATCGGAGCATACTCGCTGCGGCCTGCGGCAAGATTCTGGAAAAGTGGCGTACCTACAGCGATGCAAGCGTGCAGATATTGGCATCCACTGATGGTGTGCCGCACAATACCATCACACCGATTGCCAGAATGCACGGCAGTACCTATGAGTGTGATCTGGTTCTGCGAAACAATCGCACTACGGAAGAACGTCCGCTGGGGCTATTCCATCCCAATCCGTCGTTGTACCATATCAAAAAGGAAAACATCGGCTTGATCGAGGTCATGGGGCTTGCAGTGCTGCCCTCACGTCTTGCGGTGGAACTGGATGCCGTGAGAACGGCGATGCTTTCCGGTGCAGATTTGACGGCGAATCCGCTGACCGCATCACATGCTGACTGGGCTGTTTCCATTTTGAAACAGCATCCGGAATTTTCAGCGGAGAACGCAGAGGATATCTTGCACGCAGAAGTGGGGAAGGTGTTCGAGCAGGTTTTGTTAGATGCAGGTGTGTTCCGGAGAAATAAGACAGGCAGAGCAGCTTTCGTTCGATTTATGGAGTCGTTGTGGGAAAAATAAACGAAAACGCATCAAAATTGAAGATAGGTGTGAAAAACACATCACGTCCTGCCTTCTTCAACAATTATGAGATAGATGTAAAGTAAGAGTGATAGTGAAACAGGATGATGCTCCACAAAGAAAAATGGTGCAATTTCTTCTGGGAAAGCCCATATTTTGAATGGCGGACGATTGTCATAATCAATCCACGGCAGTCCCTATTCTTCCTCTTGAAAAGCACCATATTCAGATCTATCTTTCATGTAGATTCATCTCCTTTTATTTTATTCTATTATATCATTTTGCCTTGAAAAAGTCAATATAGTATCATTTCTAAATTTAATAAAAGATATTTAATTTTAATATTAGAAATATTAGGTTTTGTCAGCGAAATTTCAATATTTCCGCTATGACCGTTCCAGTTGAAATTTTTCTTCACAGCGTTCTAATCAGCAAGAGAGCTTTCATAAGTGATTGCATTCAAGGATTCATAATAGTTAAAACAGCCACCCACAATTTCCTTAACATTTTTGGTAAGAGTAAGATTTTTCAGTTTTGTGCATCGTACAAACATTCTGTCACTGATGATTTTGCCACGTATGATATTGTCAATAACACTTGACACATTTTCAACAAGGATTATGAAGCGAAGCGGTCGATGGCAGGTGATACTGATAGATGTAAAGTTGATGTTCATATCAGCCACTGTATCAGGGATTTTTGCCAAGTCAATTTGCCTCCTAATGAAATACAGGAATTGTTCAAAGATGCAGTTACTGCATTAAAGGGAAAATATCCAACACTAACCGTTGGTATGTTAGATAGAGTTATTTGGAATGAGTATCAAAAATCATAGATTCACCGCATTCCTCGTCTGCCTGCAAATCTCCAGCCGTGACAGTAATTTTGGACGATTGTTGGTCTGATTTACTGTGTGGCTGTTGTCATTATTATAGTAATTGTTGACTACAGAACTTTTAGAACTGCTATTCATAATCGCATTTGTCATACCGTCAAGATTATAGTTTAGGTGTGAATTCATTGATATTTTCATCATATTCGCAACACCTAAAACTGCCTTCGCTACAACTTTTTTGTTTTTGTTGATACCGTCCGCCAAAACGTTCATAAAGTCAGGCATCCAGTTTTCAAAGCCAGTCAGCGAATCTACATCAGGGACAGAAAAGTGCAGATATACTCTCAACTAATCTAACAATCATTAAAAGTAGAAGAATCAAAAAGTTCAAACTTAGGAGTTAAGAGTGAAGAAAGCTTATCAGTATGCTCCAAATGAAGAGAGCAAATGAAAGACTCTATTTCGGAGTAAAATGTTTTAAAAGATTTGAAAAAATTATTTGCAAGTAATTCCTTTCTGAGAAATTTCCAAAGTCTTTCAATCAAATTCAAGTTTGGTGAATAAGGTGGCAAGAAAACTAAATTGATATTTCATTTTTCTGCTTTGTCCCTAACTTTTCTGCAATGCTGATAAGCAGCATTGTCAAGAATTATGTAAAGATATTGATCAGGGTATCGCTTTCGCAATCTTTCAAGTCCGTCACAAACAATGTCTGAATTAAGGTAGGAATCATTCATTATGCTTGTAGCAGGGTTTAAAAATCCAAGGAGATTTGCTCGTTTCCGACCATAGGCAGAAGGTACAAATTTTCTCTTTTTGCACCAACAATATCCACCATGATACCCATATGTCAAATGCACTCCATCTCATAATGAACAAGTGCATATTCCTTTTGATTTAATTATATATTGATTTTGCATTTCGTTCCCATTTTTATTATATCATATTTTATTATAATTGCAATGGCGAGGAGTATATTAGTATTTGATAATTTTCTTACTTCATAATCATGCTCAGATTGTTCTGAAAGAAAATAAGTATATTTTCCTATCAAAAATTTTGTTTTTCCAATAGTGATTTTTGAAACATATAATTTCTTATCTTCTTCATAAAAAACAGCCTCTGGGTATTCCTCTAAAATTTTATCTTTAATCTTTGGAATATCCTTTTGGGCTGGTTTTCTTGAACCACTTTTTTTGACTCGATATTTTGCTTGAATGTCAAAATACACACTCATTTTTTCAACAGGAAAAATAATATAGTTTGTTCTCTCTTTATTTCTACTAATAATATAACGAACTCGCTTTTGTTGATAGTAGTCCACAATCCATTGAGAACTGATTGCAGATGGAAGAGAAATCAAAATTCCTTTTGTTCCAGCATTACAGAAGTCAGAAAACCGACTGTTCATAAAACAAATGATTTGTTTTGTCATTTCATTTTCTTTACTGCGATTAGAAGCTGAAAATGAAAATGTTTTCGTTTCTTCATCTGGAAGTACTACGAACTGCCCAGATTGAGCCTTTGCATCTTTTACTTCAATAAAAAATTGAGATTTTCCATTTTTAAAAATCTCAATATCGGACTTTGTAGAATCCATTCCACCATTCCTTTTGAATATAACATCAAAATCTTGATATTTTTCTTTGAGATACTCATAGCATTCCTTTTCAAATTCTTCTCCACGTATCATTTTTTACTCCTTATAAAACAAAGAGCTACTGCACAAACCACAATGCAGTAGCTCTCTTTATCTTAAAAATTCTTATCAATCAAGACGCATTAGTCTTTCTTTGCAAAGTCTTCTTTCCGAATCTGTGCCCGCTTAATCTTACCGCCCAGAGTCTTTGGCAGCTCTTCCACGTATTCAATAATTCTCGGGTACTTGTACGGTGCAGTGGTATGCTTTACATGGTTTTGCAGTTCCTTGGTCAAGGCTTCGCTTGGCTCGTAACCCTTTGCCAGAACAACGGTTGCCTTTACGACATTACCACGAATCGGGTCTGGTGCAGCAGTTACAGCACACTCTACAACTGCCGGATGTGCAACCAATGCACTTTCGACTTCAAATGGTCCAATTCGATAACCAGAGCACTTAATCACATCATCATTTCTGCCGACAAACCAGAAGTATCCATCTTCATCCGGTTCAAATACATCGTGCGAACAATACGTTCCATCACCCAGAATCTCGTTGGTCATCTCCGGATTGTGATAATAACCGGTAAACAAGCCGATTGGATAAGATTCTTTCAGGTGCAACATCGTCAATGCACCGTGTTCGCCTGCCTTTGCATCCACACCTTCATCCGTAATCAGATGGATGTCATACAACGGGGACGGTTTCCCAGTCGAACCCGGCTTTGGTGTCAGCCACGGGAAGTTTGCAATCAGAACAGAACCTTCTGTCTGTCCGAAGCCTTCCCGAATTTCCTTGCCCGTCAGTTCCTTCCACTTGTTAAATACTTCCGGATTCAGCGGTTCGCCTGCGGTTGCAAAGGTTTCAATGCTGGAAAGGTCATACGCCTTGACATCTTCCTGCAACATGAACCGATACATGGTCGGCGGTGCACAGAACGTGGTCAGCTTGTAATCCTGCATCTTTTGCAGCAGATGGGTCGGAATAAACTTCTTCATATCATAGGCAAAAATGACTGCCCCGCAAATCCACTGCCCGTAAATCTTGCCCCAGCCAAACTTTGCCCAGCCAGAGTCAGAAACGCTCATATGCAGCTTGTTTTCCTGCACCTGCTGCCAATACTTCGCCGTTACAATGTGTCCCAGCGGATGTGCATGGTTGTGCTGTACCATCTTCGGGTCACCGGTTGTACCAGAAGTAAAGTAAACAATGGCGGTTTCATTTGCCTTCGTTGCAGCTGCTCCAGTCGGTCTTGGGAATACGTCAGAATACTTGGCAATCTCTTCTTCAAAATCCTGCCAGCCGTCCCGCTTTCCGGCAACCAGAACCCGATGCTGAATGCTCGGAACTTCGCTTTGTGCAGCTTCTACCTGCTCGATAACATAGGCATCGTTGACACAAATCATGGTATGAATGCCGGCACTGTTGCCACGGTAAACCAAATCCTTCTTGGAGAGCTGCAAAGACCCTGGAATCAGGATCGCTCCGATTTTATGCAGGGCAACCGCACAAACCCAGTATTCCCAGCGACGGCGGAGAATCAGCATGACAACTGTTCCCTTGCGAATGCCCAGATGCTGAAAATAGTTTGCGGTCTGGTTCGACAGACGAGAGATTTCTGTAAAGGTAAAGGTGCGTTCGTTTCCGTCATCATCGCACCAAACGAGTGCTTTCTTTTCCGGTTCTTGCTTTGCCCATTCATCAACGATGTCAAACCCAAAGTTAAAGGTTTCCGGTACGTTGACACGATAATTCTGCTTGAAGTCCTCGTAACTGTCAAATTCAATCCGAGGGAGATATTTGTCCAATAACATAGTAAAAACATCCTTTATCTGAATTGTAGTCTGGATTTTCGTTCCAAAGATACACTTCTTATTATAAGCAAAAATTTTGACAGTGTCAAGAACTCTTTGTATTTTTTTATCATTCCAAAAAAAGAACAAATCAAAAAGCAAACGGGTACAGTTCGGCTTAACAATGCAAAAGTTTGTGGCATTTCCCAGCAGAAAAGGAAACTGCATACAGAAAACAGCACCTGCTCCGGAAGTTTTCGCCCGAAACAGATACGATTTGGAATACTAGAACGTTTAGCTGATGTCTGCCAGTTCTAAGTACGCATGTCCATATTCTGCAATAAACTGCTTTCTGCCCTGTAAATCGTCCCCAAGCAGCAAATCAAACATGGCAGCAGTTTCTTCCACGCCAGCAGGCGTTACCCGAATCAGACGGCGGGTTTCCGGATTCATGGTCGTCAGAGCCATCATATCCGCTTCGTTCTCGCCCAACCCTTTTGAACGCTGGAGGGTTGCCGGCTCTTTGCCAATTTTTTGCAGGATTTCGACCTTTTCCTTTTCTGTATAGGCGAAATACGTTCGCTTCTTCGTGGTAATTTCAAACAGCGGCGATTCTGCGATATAGACATAGCCGTTTTCAATCAGCGTTGGAGTCAGCCGATAGAGCATGGTTAAAATCAGCGTCCGAATCTGGAAGCCGTCCACGTCGGCATCGGTACAAATGACAATCTTATTCCAACGCAGCCCATCCAAATGAAACATAGAGAGTTCCTTGTTGGCTTTTGTCTTGACTTCTACTCCACAGCCCAGCAGCTTGATGATGTCCGTGATAATCTCATTCTTGAAAATGCGGTTGTAGTCGGCTTTCAGGCAATTCAGAATCTTTCCTCGAACCGGAATGACTGCCTGAAACTCTGCATCTCGTGCCATTTTGACCGAGCCTAACGCAGAATCGCCCTCCACAATATAGAGTTCCCGTCTGGAAATATCCTTGCTCCGGCAGTCTACAAACTTCTCTACCCGATTCACCAGGTCGATGTTGCCAGCTAAGTTCTTCTTGATATTCAGACGGGTTTTCTCTGCATTTTCCCGGCTGCGTTTGTTGATAAGCACTTGTTCGGCAATCTTGACAGCTTCGTCTGGATTTTCAATGAAATAAATCTCCAGCTGATGCTTGAGAAATTCTGTCATTGCCTCATAGATAAACTTATTGGTGATTGCTTTTTTGGTCTGGTTTTCATAGGAAGTCTGGGTGGAAAAGCTGGAAGAAACCAGAATCAAACAGTCCTCCACGTCTGCGAAGGTCAGCTTGCTTTCGTTTTTCAGATACTTTCCGTTCTGTTTCAAGTAGCTGTCAATCTGAGACACAAACGCCTGCTTCACTGCCCGTTCCGGAGAACCGCCGTGTTCCAAGAAACTGGAGTTGTGGTAGTATTCAATCCGCTGCACCCGATTGGAGAACGTAAAGGAAACGGACAGCTTGACTTTATAATCCGGCTTATCTTCCCGGTCACGTCCCTCTCGCTGGCAGTCCCATGTCTGAATGCTTGTCAGAGCCGTTTCTCCGGCGAGTTCTTGCACATAATCGGCGATCCCGTTTTCATACAAGAACCGCAGTTCTTCCATGCTGCCATCTTCCTGCTGATGCCGATAGAGGAACAGCAAATTCGGATTGACAACCGCCTGCCGTTTCAGGACATCCCGGAAATATTCGGACGGGATGCTGATTTCAGTAAAGACTTCCAAGTCTGGCAGCCAGTGAATCTTTGTACCGGTTTTCTTTGTTTTGACAGGGGTCTTTTTCAAGCCACCGATATTGATACCCTTTTCAAAATGCAGCTTGTAACAGAAGCCGTCCCGATAGATTTCCACGTCCATATAGGCAGAGGAAAACTGCGTTGCACACAGCCCCAAGCCGTTCAAGCCCAGAGAATAGGCGTAGTTATCGCCATCGGCGTTATACTTTCCGCCGGCATACAGCTCACAGAACACCAGCTCCCAGTTAAAGCGGTTTTCCTTGCTGTTAAAGTCCACGGGGCAGCCTCGCCCGAAGTCCTCGACCGTAATGGAATGGTCGTTGTACTGGGTGACGATGATTTTATCGCCAAAGCCAGAACGGGCTTCGTCGATGGAATTGGATACGATTTCAAATACCGAGTGTGCACAGCCGTCCACGCCGTCTGAGCCAAAAATAACGCCCGGACGTTTTCTAACTTTGTCCGGACCTTTCAGCATGGTGATACTCTCGTTGTTATAGATTTCTTTTTTTGCCATAATTTCATCCTTATCTATTTGTTGCGGTTGTTCCGCCGTTGTTTTCTCTTTATTATACGACAAGACCACCAAAAAAGTCAAGCGGCAAAAAAGATTATCAGAGTTGCATTAAAAACGATATTTTTCGTATCTTATCTGTAAATTTTTTTCAAACGGACAACCGTTTGTCTGAAACAAATCTTATAATAAAAACAGAAATTGCAAAAATCTTATAAATACTACTTGAAAGCAGAAAAAATATATGTTATAATAAGAAAGTACATTAAAAACACCATAGTCAGTAAAAACTGACCCACTTTGAAAGGAGTTTTCTATGAACCAAAAACAAATTTGCCCGAAGTGTGGAAAAGAAATTCCCAATGATGTGGAATTATGTCCATCTTGCGGAACAAGAGTGCGAGAGAAGAAACCAATCGCAACACAATCCACAACGGAACAAGAAAAATCGAGAAAAACGTCTGCTTTGGTTTATCTTGCAATCGCCCTTGTTGGAATCATTGTCATTTTCGCTTATCGAGCATGGTTAGGCGGGTTGATTTACTTAGTTGCAGGTGGATTATCTATCATGGCTCTGAACAGCGATTATGAAGCAAACCACAGTCCTTCTTTACCGTCTTATATTATGAGTTGCCTAAAAGGAAAAGATATCTGGAACAAGATTCTTGCAATTATCATCGTACTGATCCCGATTCTGGTAATCTTCTCTACTTATCGCTGGATTGTTGTGGATACAGCAAGAGAAGTAGATAGTATGATGAGTGATATTTATGAATAATTGGGAGGATTTTAAAAATGGGATTTTTTGACAAAGATGCAATTATAGGAAAATTAAAAACAATCAAAGATGCAGCAGTAGAATCCACCAAAAAAGTCACAAATGAAATCAAAAAGAACAACGAAGAATCAAAAGCAGCAAAAGCACCTATTGAAGGTGCCATCATTCGATATGCAGTGACTTATTTAGGCGGACTTCCAAATCTGCCGAAAAAAAGAACCGGAGAAATCGGGTTGAATATCATGCCAGAAAGCTTTTATCTGAAACCAACGAAAACATCAGAGGAATTTTTTGAAGATTTGGTAATTCCTTATGATACTGTACAAGATTTTGAAATTGTCAAGAGAACGGTATCCATGTCAGAAGGATTGATGTCTAGCAATTCGCAAAATCTAGCAGTGGATAACAACATTGAAATCACCTATTTAGACAGCAATCAAGAAGAATTGACCTTGCGGTTAGAAATGCTTACTGGATTCAGTGTAGATGGACAAGCTGTAAAATGCAAAGAAATGCTGGATATTCTCAAACAGCATAAGATTTTAAAAAGGCTGAAAAAAGATTCCTCTTCTCCTGCCGTTGTTGCAGACGATATTCCAACCAAAATTAAAAAATTGAACGAATTAAAAGAAGCAGGTCTTTTGTCAGAAGAAGAATTTCAGAAAAAGAAAGCCGAATTGCTATCCAATTTTTAATTAGACAAGTAGAAGCACACAAAAATTACAATAACCGCCAGCATTTTCAGAATACTGGCGGTCTTTTTTATCAATTGTAGATTGTAGATTTCCTATTTCATAGAATGATTGCAAGCGAGAAAAATTTTCGTTTTTCGTACGAGAAATTTTCTTTTCCTCCACGTAATGAAAAAAGAGAGGATGTCGGTCGTTTGCAAACCTTTCCCAAAAAGCGAAAATTTTTTGCGTGTTCCCTTTTCTGCACTGCCTTCTTTTCGTGGTGACAGTCGGTGACGGTCATTTACATACCTTCTATATAGAGAAAATTTTTACTTTTTTTCTCGCGTGCGTAAAGTATACATATGAGTGTCACCGACCGTCACTTCCCAGTTTTTCGGGTTTTTTTGCACTTTTTCGTGACAGTCGGTGACGGTCGCTTTTGGCACGGGGAGCAAAACCAACAAAAATAAAAGAGAAAGCTTGTGGAAGATGCTGATGATATACAACAATACTTGTAGTAAAATTGTAGTGGAGGCGAGAAAGTGAACGACAAGGCGTTAAATATCAAAATCCCGTCTGCTTTGTATGACGCATTAAAAAAAGAGGCGGAGAAGAAAAACATCTTTCTCGCATCGCTGGTGCGGTTGATATGCTCCGAGTATTTTGATAAAAAATAAGGCTGTAAGTGCCGTGTCTACCAAACAGTCGCACTTACAACCCAACACAACGCCAAAACGCTGCTAAATCTATGATAGCATTTTACCATTAGAATGTCAAGCGGGAATCCAGCTGGAACAGGGCACTCTTGCTTTTCTATATAAAATATGATAGAATGAGAACAGAAAACCGTTCAGAAGGTCGCCTTTTATGCTGGGCGTGGATGAAAAGAAATAATGCTAAAGGAATGAGAAAACATGAAAAACACCCTTAATGTAAAAATGCTCTATCAGTTTTATCATCATGCAGTAAAAGCAGAATTGAAGAGAAACGGATTTTCAGCGGACATTGCGAAAAAAATCAATGCAGAACATCGAAAGATTATCGAACGAGCAAAAGAGATTGGAAAATCCAGGCTTCTAAGTTCTTACATCATGACAAGTTATTTTATTGCAATGAATCGCAGCACCGGAAAGTCGGCAGAAGAAAACTATATACTATTTCGAGATGGCTTATGTGCCTCTAAGCTGTTTCACAAAGTAATCGGCGATGTCGAGCAGTATTTAGACCCTAAAAAAATGCCGGGAAGACTGCAATGGTCTGCAGACAGTCACAAGCGGAAATATGAAAACGATTGGGTCGTTGATATTCTGCCAGGGACGGAAACATACGACCTAGGGTATGACTATCATGTATGCGGTGCTTGCAAGCTGTGTCAGGATGAGGGGTGTCCGGAACTGGCTGCCTACATCTGCCGGATGGACTATGTCCTTGCAGAGATTATGCATATGAAATTAGTGAGAACAGGAACCATCGCAGAGGGTGCACCGTACTGCGATTTTCGATATAGCAGGCTATCGGATGCAGAGCATAGAAAAGAATCATAGTCGATTCTGATTTTATAAAAAATAGCAATGGGGTTCAGGCATTTGCAATGCGTCCACAACGAATCAAAAAATTGAACGATCCAAAACTGCAAAAATAAAAAACATGATGTTGGCTTTTTAAGATAAAATGATATCATGGAATAGAATGGGGAGGTGAATTTATATGAAAGATATATATGAATATGGTACTTTTCAAGAGGAAGAATGGGGGCTGCCGTGGATTGATTATGACAATCGTCCGCTATTTAAAATATGGGCTTCTCCAGAAGAAATTGCACCATTTTTCTTTGTGGAACATCATCCTGTTTCATTATCACTATTACTTTATATTAGTGAGCATTATAAGAAAGACGTATTTCTAAAAGCAGGGCTTAATGGCAACAGTCAAGATTGGAAAAATCTAGCAAAAAGATTGATTCAGGATTATGAGGAAGATAATAGTGGCATTGATATGTTCCAATTTGATTGTGATGATGATGTTTTTTGTATCTATTCTGAATATGTAGATGATTTGATTGCTTTTACAAAACGGTATCTGAAAGCTATCTGTAATGATGAAGAAAAAATGCTCTCATATCTTTTATATGATATATAAGAAAATATATTTCAATTCGCATAACCAATACTTCAATAACTGCTAACTGATATTATATTTCTGAACATCATGAAGCCATTATCAGCCATAACGATTTATTTGAATTATTTGCTGACCATATTCAAGTTTAGCAAGTTTCCCAGTTTTCATACAGACTGCTTTTAGAATGAGTGTTTGCAGAATACTCGCAAGCAGAAAAAGAAACCGAAGAAAAGCGAAAAAGCAATGTTTCAGGCACTTGCAAGGCATCCACAAACAAGCAAAAAATCTTGACAAATCGGAAATTTTGATAGTGGTGAAATGTATTTATGAACAAGTTGATTATAGATAAAGCAACAGATAAAGAGAAAAGAATAATCAGAGAGAAAATATCGTGCCTTCTTGACGAGTTAGATGAAAAGGATAAGAAAAAAATATACTTTGACAATGATGATATCAACATTGTCAGAGATATAGCTTCAGATTTTTTTCTTGTTCGAGTTTGTGGGGGGATTCCAAATGGATATGAGGGATGGCATAACGAAGTTTATATGCTATATCATGACGGAAATGCAGAATTAGAAATTGTAGAACAAGATGTGTGGCTTGGTATTGGGGGAGCTAAAAGAGGAGAATTAGACGCATTGCCCAGAAAAAAGGCAGCACTGTTTTTATATCCAGGGAACAAGTTGCATTGGGAAAGTGATGAAGAAAGAGCAGAACGAAAAAGCTGTTTTTATTGGTAAATGAATAACGACATACTTTTAAGTCAAATTCCCGTTTTTCAAGCCCACAAAGTTTTCAACACACAAAACGAAAGGTAGGATTAAAGATGAAATTGAAACGTATCTCCGAAGCATCCATGCAGGAAATCGTAAAAGCTTTTAGTGAATACCAATATGAAGCACAGGAAGAAGGGCTTTATTACCTGTGCAAAGGAAAGTCCGGCACGGAGGCATATATGAAAGGGTTCGCCTTGGCTGGAATCAAAAGCGGTTGGTTACATACCATCAGCGAAGAAACCCTGGACGCCCTGTTGCAGCTGTGCGAGGACTGGCAGAAGCACGCCTTTGCAGTGGGGTTTACGGCTTCCGTCCGACTGTTGACCCGATAAATCACCGCTTGTCGCCCTACGGGACGTGGATTGAAACAAGCAAATCGTGTGTTAAGCATGTATATGCCCGGCTTACATCAGCACAACGAAAGAGAGAGGAAGCATTGCAACCCCTCTCTTTTCCTCTAGAATCCCTGCTCCGGACTCAATCATCCTCAAGTTCCTCGCAATCCTCACATTCACAGTCTGGGTCATGAAACTTCGGGCGGGGTTTTGAGACAGGCTTGGAAGAACGCCTTGCAGGCGGAGGAGTAGGTTGCAAGAGTATCCACGCATCTTCATCGACCGTGGAACGCCGCTGCTCCGGAACGACCTTAACAGAATATGCCGGTTTTTTGCTGTTGCTTTGCGTATGGTTGCTTTTGGAGGCAGGCGGTTTTTTGTCCTTGTCTAAAATGGCTTTGCTGACAGCAAGAATGGCAAACAGGATGCCATAAACAAGAATCAGACCAATGAATACAAGCATTTTTGTTGCTCCTTTCTATCAATTTTTGAAATGGGCAAAAGCATGCCTTTGCAGTGGGGTTTACGGCTGCCGTCCGGCTGTTGACCCGATAAATCACCGCTTGTCGCCCTACGGAGCGTGGATTGAAATATCGCTTATAAATCAAAATGCGTTTTCACGATTGCATTTAGCTGTCCTGCTATTTCTGTAAATGGAAGATTCAAATCCAATGTCCTTACTGTTATTTGATTTCCATGCATCTGATACACATTGTCTGGTTGCATCTCTTCTTCTGTTTTTGCATATAGAAGCATTCCGGATACTTTATGCTCAGCTTCTCCAAACGCATAATCTCGATTCTTAACGTAGGTAAAAATCTGATACATATTATTAGAATGAAGTGTATGCTTATCATATTGCGTTTGCGTGGTGTGACTATAATACTTTGCATCAATAATCAACACAGTGTTACCCTTTTGGAGATGAATATCACTCTGCATAATCGGAAGCATGGTTCTGATACCATCATCTACAGACCAAGGTATCTGAGAAGCACTCACAGACAGTTCAGGAAAATGCTTACTGTAATATTCAAGAATAAATTTCTCGTACAGTCTGCACATGTGCTGCTCATCAACAAACTTTGCTAATCTATAATCCCCTGCATCCGTCGTCATCAGCATACCTTCCATTATCAACTGACATATACGAATCAGCATACGGTAAGTTTGGTTATTGCGTTGGAAACGAATCGCCGACCATTTGATGAATGTTGGTTTCAGTAAGTCTACATTAGAAAAGAACAACATCTTCTTTTTCAAATCGTTTTTATACTCTATTTTTACCTTCGCATTTTTAAGAAGCAGCATAACTGTTGTTTTCAAAATTTGGTTATACAAATTATTCTCAGATAGTTCATCGAACGCACAGGTAAGAACTCTCTCATGCATCAAACGATTCTTAATCGTTCCAGACAGATTGATTTTGCCACGCATGACCGATAATTCTTCCTGATGGTTTATATACTCCCTGTATAAACCCTGTTTTAACTGCATACCGATTCCCTTAGCAAGAATAGCCGCCAACAGGTCGTACATCTCATCAAAGGATTCCACCGCTACATCCTCATAATTTTTCTGATTCAAAATCTGAAATGCATAGGCGAGCATATGGTATATGTTGTTTATCAGTATGCTTTTATCTTTTATCATTGAAATACCCCGTGCAAGATATTCTCCCAATGTTGAAGCTTCGCAGTATCATCAAACCAATACTCGCTTAGCATTGGTAAAATATCGTAGTCCACGACATCTTTCATCCACTCATCTGTACACGCAGTTGTATTGCAAAAATAACTATGACCAATGCAAAATCCCTTTCCAAGAGATTTATCCTGTATAATTTCTCTATTCAGGTCTTTGATACGTTCAATCAGAGTGTTGAATGTCTCATTTGCAAATCCTTTCTGGTAGTTTATGAAACCTTCTGAATCAAATCCCGGTTCCATATCAAAAAAACTGAATCGTCTTCTAAGAGCATAATCAATCATGGCTAAGCTTCTATCTGCGGTATTCATCATGCCGATGATATGTACGCTCTTTGGTACAGAAAAACACAAACCATTGTAAGCAAGCGTAGCTTTCTTTTCACGATAATCTGCTTCTATCAGCATCAGCAATTCCCCGAAGATTTTACTCATATTCCCACGATTTATTTCATCTATAATAAAAAAGTAATCTTGATCCGGATGGTTCGCCGCTTTCTGACAAAAGCGATAGAAGATACCATACTTCAATTCAAAGCCTTCACCGACCGGCTTGTAACCCATCACAAAATCCTCATAGGAATAATTCTGATGAAACTGAACAAATTCGATACGGTCTTCATCCACTTCTCCCATGATGGAATATGCTAAACGCTTTGCAGCAAATGTCTTACCGACTCCTGGTGCACCCTGCAGAATGATGTTCTTTTTCTTTTTAAGAACAGAAACCAATCTATCGTACTTGGCTTCGGTGATATATACATCCTTTAAGAACGCTTCCTTTGTATACGGATTCTTTTCCTTTTTAGATGGTGCTGGATTTTCCTCCCGTATCATATCCAGAATGCATTCATATTCACTTTTCGTCAGTTTGAATAAGCTGCCTTGTGGACTGACGAAATACTCCATCTTTTCAAGTTCAGCACGTTCTTTTAATGTTGCATAATCAATAGGGGAGGACAATCCTTCTAACTTTTCAAAATAAATCTTTTCACCATCCTGCTCTGCATGAATACGCAGTAAAGCAACTACTTGCTTTACTGGGGTTGATTCATATCCGATAACCATATCACCCGCTTTGGCATCCAAGAAATTTTGGAAAATACGTCTCTTATTTCCGTTATTGTTATACAACGTATAATCCTGAATCTCACCAACAGGCATACTTTCCATGCTCCAAATCTTTGGATTGGCATTTAAAAACCAATATTGAACGTCAACAGTACCTTTTGCATAAAGAGCAATTGCTGACAAGTCGATTCTTTTTAATGCCTCAGCAAGTTCCTCTCTCAGTTTCCATACATAAGAACCCTGTTCGTCCTTCTTTGCTGTCTTTCCAACATATAATACTGGCCACCATCTATTATTTTCATCATCACGTAGCATGACTGGACATCCGGTTTTTTGAACAATTCTTCTTGCCAACGAGGAAGAACCAGAATTATAGAAGTTCCTACTTTTACCATATTTGATGGCTAACTGTTTGCAAGTCGCCTGTCCACCATAATCCAGCATTCGCTTCATAATTTCCAAGCTAATGTCTGTAAATATTTCCCTGTCATTTAACAGAGCTTCCCATTCATCCACAGACAATGCCGGCGTATAATCAGCCGGCCACCACGCATCGGCAGATGATGCAGCCTCATCTTTATTCAAGTATCTGCTAATGAAAAAGCCAACATCCATTGTAAGCGTTCTAAGTTCCGGGTCAGAATAGCATGTGTCTGTAATCTGCGAAGCAAGCATATTTTTCAGTTCTTCATCTTGTTGCAACTCTGCACAGATTTCATTATAAAAAGCTATAAAATGACGGATGTTATCTGCATAAGCACCTTTTTTGAAAATGTAATCGCTTTCCAGCTTGCTGGATACTGCTTTTACTTCGCTTAACTTATAGATATAGTACTTGTCTGGATAACGCAACCAAAGGTATGTGGAAATGGCATTTTCATACTGATAATGTTGTCCTGCTCCGTTACCATATCTCTCTAAAAGACGATTTGCCTTTTGCTTGAAGCTTTCAATCCGTTCACATACATCCTTGTCCTCATCATACAGTTCCAGGAACATAGCACGAACTTCTTCTTCAGCGAACTCTGCAAATTTTATAATCATTCTTGCTGGAAAATGATTCACGGATGCCAGCAAGTTTCCTGTTTGAGAGAGTGCTTTCGTGAGCATTCCGGCAAAGTCATCAGAATTCACATTCCAATTAACTTGAAAGCATTTAACTGCCTCCCATTTGTATTTTTCATCCGGCCACTGCGTTTGAACAAAGCATTTTTTGTACTCGACCAATGCAGCTTTCCATTTGAATTTATCAAACATGATCTCATCACCTTAACTGTACATTACATAAGCTTTTATATATTTTACTAAAGAAACACCAAACACTTGCTTCCTTTCATCATTGGATACAGCAATGAGAAGAAGTCCTGATTCTGTGGCAATTCCTCTATCAACGCATCACAATATCATCAAATAAGAGAACACAAGTTTTTCTGGGTATGTTTTTGGCACGGATTTTCAGTTTACACGACTGTATCAAATGTATCAAAATATTTTTAATTTGCACAAGGTTCAATTTCTGATGTTCGTCACGCTTCTGCTGCACAAATTTGGTTGCTTTGATTTTTCCACTAACCTTGTCACCTTCTCTTTGATTTCAATAAATATAAACTTGCTAATCAAATCAAGAGGTGTATCCTTTTATCGATTTGTAAATCTGATTAGTCCCCAACAAACCATACTAATTTTGTATCAATGTTCATATGAACACTCCCTTTGTATTAAATTCAACCTATTTTTCAAAGAAGTGAGGTGAAACCGCATAGCAAACAGAATCAAGAGCATCACCGTTGAAATCGGCGATGATACGACTAAGCTGTCCGAAGCATTAGAGGGTGTAAACAAGAACATTAAAAACACTCAAATACAGCTAAAAGACGTAAAGAAACTCCTGAAACTTGACCCAAAGAACACGGAACTGCTTTCACAGAAACAGAAACTTCTTGCTGACAGCACAGGATAGTGGCCATTTTGCTGATATTTTAACGGCAGCATCAAGCAATGCAAATGTATCTATACTCGGTGAATCGTTCAAATACTGTGCTTCGATTGCAGGTGCTTTGGGATTCTCCTGTGAAGATACAGCCAATGGCAAACGCAGGTATCAAGTCTACGCAGTCCGGCACTTCCATGCGTTCCATTATAACAGTCCTTTCAGGCGAAGTGAAATTCTGCTCTGAATCCTTTTGAGAAATGGAAATTGCAACCACCAATTCAGATGGCTCTATGCGTAGTCTGTCCACTATTCTAACTATTTGTCGTATGCAGAAACTGCATTCATCAAAGCAAAAAATCCGAACATTGCATTTTTGCCCACAAATGACTGTGCTATACCTACTTTGATTCAGGCATTGATAAATTGCATCTGTTCCCATTGTTTCATAGAGTTTAAAAATTCGTGCAACTGTTCGATAACAATTTTCTGTTTTTTACATAATTCTGTGATTGGCTTCGGAAAAGAAAAACTTGATATTTTTAAATCTTTTCGAAAACAAACCATATAAATTCGTTTTCTTTTTTGCGGGATTCCATAATCTGCTGCATTTAATACTTGAGCAAAAAAACGATACCCCAGAGATTCAATAATATTTTTAATGGTAGTAAATGCATTTCCAGAGTCATGTTTTTCGAAATTTTTTACATTTTCTAAAAATAATATTTTAGGGTGCTTTTCTTTTATAATTCTTGCAATATCAAAAAATAACGTACCACGACTGTCTGCAAAACCTTGCTGTTTTCCACTGATAGAAAAAGCTTGACAAGGAAAACCTGCACAAAGAATATCATGGTCTGGAATAGAAGAAGCATTTACTTTGGTGATATCATCGTCTGGAAAATCTCCGAAATTTTTGGCATAAACAGCTTGAACAGGCTGATTCCATTCATTTGCATATACACACGTCGCTCCAAGGAATTCTAATGCTAATCGAAATCCGCCCAATCCTGCAAATAAGTCAATAAAAGTATATCCTTTTAATAATTTATTTTTGATTGCAATCATTCTATAACACCTATTATCTTATAAAGTTAAGACGGCAGCTGTCCCGGCACATCTTCCAGCATCTTTTTCAAGTCAATCTGACTTTGCATGAAGTCTGCCAAGCTCTGCTTCGGCTGCGTTGCAGCAGCAGAAACCAGCTGTTCCATTCGCTTTTGTACTTCTGGTGTCTTGTAGACATCTTCTGTCCAATACAAAATCTCTCCCGGCATTTCCGGAAAGACTTCCAGCAGTTCCACTGGCGTGCAGCCGTGAATCAACGGCAGCGGCAAATGATTGTGCAAGTTCCGGTAAGCCCGAACGAATTTTCGCAGTGTCCGGTCATTGAATGTCAGTTTCCGGCGTTGGATGTCATCGAAAACCTCCGGAAGTTCTGCATTTTCCTGTGCAAACAAGATATAATTTTTTAGTTCCGATTCCTGTCTAGCTGGGGACATACCCATATCTGCAAAAACCGCACGCATTGCTGTTACTTCCGGCGTTTCTTCATAGAATTCTTCGGTTGCATATTGCAGCAGCAATTCTTTTTCCGGTACATGATACGGCTTTCCCTCGGAGAATTCCAGAAAGGCATAGCATTCATCTTGGTCAACCAGCAGGCATTCATGTACGAGCATGCCATTCCAGAGCAGATTCAAATTTGCTGGAACGCCTTCAAACAGTTCGCCCGGCTTTAAAATCTGGTAGCAGGTGGGCTGTGTTTTCTGAGCCTGTAAGAAAGAGAGAAAATCTTCTTTCGAGAGAAACTCCGGATTCTGTTCGCACAAAATCGAATAGAGCTTTTCAATCGGGAGAATGTGATAATAATTTGCGACTGCCAGCAGATACGTTTGCAGTTCGGCAATGGTTTCTGCCGAAAGTGACAAGTCTGCAAAAGCAGAATTTTTGATTTGCTTTGTTTCCATAAAAAATCCTTTCTGGTTTAGAAGAGTTGTTTCTTCAAATAAATCGAGTCCTGTTCGGTAATGGGGCGAATCACCCGGCACGGGTTGCCGGCAGCCAGAGAGCCAGCCGGAATGTCACGAGTTACCACGCTGCCTGCACCAATGATGCAGCCTGCTCCGATGGTAACACCACCGCAGACCGTGACATTTGCGGCAAGCCAGCAGTTATCCCCGATGTGAATCGGTGCACCATATTCCAAGGTGTAAAGTGTGCCGTCCTCTTTTTCCCGAAGGTTGCGTTCTTCCGGTAAGTATGGGTGCAATGGCGTTGCCAAAGTGCAGTTGGGTCCAAAAAAGACGTTGTTTCCAATCGTAATCGGGCAGGTATCCAGCACAACAAAGTTGAAATTGGCATAGCAGCGTGTACCGAATGTGGTATAAAGACCGTAGTCAACTTGAATCGGCCCTTGTAAGTAGGTATCTTCGCCCAGATTGGGAATCAGTTCTTTTAAAATGGCAGTTCGCTTTTCTGCTTCATCCTCAAAGGTGTCATTGTATTGTTTGGAGAGCCGATGTGCTACGATTCGGCGGTCTGCCAGATGGGAATCCGAAGCATCATAAATTTTCCCCGCCAACATTTTTTCTGTTTCTGTCATAAAAAATTCCTCCTTTTTCATGCAATAGGTGTATTTATGCCAATGTTACGATGGTAACGCCGTCTTCGCCCTCGCCAAAGACACCCAGCCGAAAACTTTTGACATATTTTAATTGTTTTAGCCGCTGATGAACAGCTTTCCGCAGTAGCCCTGTTCCTTTTCCGTGAATGATGGTGACGGTGGAAACGTGAGATAAGACGGCACGGTCTAAGAATGCATCCATCTGATAAACGCCATCATCACAGGTGCAGCCACGAATATCCAGTTCCATAGAACCGCTGCGTTCGGTCTTGGCGGAAACCTTTCCGGTACGGGGAGCATTCTTTTTCTGAGGCTGTTTTTCGGGCTGACTGTTGACCAGCCGCAGCCGTTCCAGCTGCATTTTTGTTTTCATTGCTCCGAACTGTACCAACAGGCGATTGCTGCTGTCCGGCAGGCTGACGACCTTTCCCTTTTGTTTGGTGTCGGCAACCATGACGGTATCTCCGACTTTCAACGCTCTTGGCAGCTGGTAAGAAGCATCTGTTGCAGCGGCTTCTTCGAGTGGGTTTGCCGTTTCATACATATGGCGGAATCGCCGTTTGCTGCTGGATTTTGCAGAGATAACATCTTCAGAGAATGTCGCCCGTTCTTTTTCTTTTCGCAGCTTGTCCAGTTCTTCCAACAAGGCGTTGGATTCTGCACGGGTCTGTTCGACAATCTGCATGGCTTGCAAGCGAGCCTGTTCGATTTTTTCGGCACGCTCTGCCCGAATCTCTTCCAGTTCCTGTTTTGCCTTTGCAGCCGCTTCATCTGCCTGCTGTTTTTCAACCTGAATTGCCTGTAACTGGTCTTCGAGCGTCTGACGGGTCTGTTCCAGCTTTTCCACTGCCCGTTCAAACCGTACGTTTTCTTCGCTGACAAGCGTCTGTGCCTGCTGAATGATAGATGGATCCATGCCTAAGCCTTCTGTAATGGCGAAGGCATTGGATTTTCCCGGAGAACCTAAAATTAAGCGATAGGTTGGCTTGAGATGCACCAAGTCAAATTCACACGATGCATTTTCCACTTCTGGGTGTTCGGTTGCATAGAGTTTCAATTCCTGATAGTGGGTGGTAATCATCATCTTTGCCCCATTGTTGTGCAGGCGTTCAATGATGGCAACGGCTAAAGCTGCACCTTCTACCGGGTCTGTTCCAGAGCCAAGCTCATCCAGCAATACCAATGAGCGGTCATCTGCCTGATGCAGGATTTCAATGACTTGCTTCATGTGGGCGGAGAAAGTCGAGAGGTTCTGTTCAATGCTTTGGGTGTCGCCGATGTTGGCGAAGACGGTTTCAAAGACAGAAATCTGACTGCCTTCCGCTGCTGGAATCAGCAAGCCGCACATTGCCATTAAAGTCAGCAGACCAGCAGTCTTTAAGGCAACCGTTTTACCGCCCGTATTTGGGCCTGTAATAATCAAGGTTTTCTGTTCCCGTCCGAGTGAAAAGGAAATGGGAACAACTTTTTCTGCCGGAATCAGAGGGTGGCGGGCATTTTTCAAATCTAAGACACCGTCATCAGTGACAATCGGACGGAATGCGTGCATTTTTGCTGCTAGATTTGCCTTTGCAAAATAAAGGTTCAGTTCTGCACAGACGGCATGGTCTGCAATGATGGCATCCGCCCATGTTCCACAGTCGGCACAGAGTTCCGTAATAATCCGTTCGATTTCTTCTTGCTCTAAGCTTTCCAGCAACCGCATATCATTGTTGGCTTCTACGACTGCCAGCGGTTCGATGAATAACGTCTGACCGGAGGCAGAAGTATCGTGAATCAAGCCTTGCACCTGTCCACGATGTTCCGCCTTGACGGGCAGAACAAACCGACCATCTCGCATCGTTACCCGTGCATCCTGCAAGCATTTCTGCACGTCCTGATTGCGTACCATTTTATCCAGAGTTTCCCGAAGTCGCTGTCCGGAACGGAGAATCTTCCGGCGAATGTCGGCAAGGGCTGGACTGGCAGCATCTGCCAATTCTTCTTCAGAGAGAATGCAGCGGTCAAGCTTTTCCAGCAGGAACGGAACAGGAGCGAGCCGGCTGAATAAATCGTCCAGCGGGGTTTCGACACCAGAACAGTGGTCGTACCAGTCACTTAGTGCCTGTACCTGTCGCAGAATGCGTGCGATTTCCAGCAGGTCTTTGAGGGAGAGCTTTGCTCCGGATTTGGCACGCTGTAGAGCGGTGCACATATCCTGAAAGGCATAAAAGGGCGGTGTGCCGAACTGTACCGCCAAGGCGAGGGCAGAGTCTGTTTTTTCCAGTTCTGCTTGTACTACAGCCAAATCCGTCTGTGGCTGTAAGTGGCGAGCCTGTTCTCTGGTGAGGTCGTTGGCGGCTTCGTTGGCGAGCAGCTCTAAGATTTTATCTAATTCTAATGTACGTTCGTTTGGATTCATAATGCCTCCTTGTTTTTAGAAAACAATTTGTCATCTGTCCGTTGATGAGGACGGACGGGGAAGGGGTGGTTGTGTGGATTGCAGCCGTTTGTAGAATTGCAGGGTCTGTGGTTGGTAGTCCAGTTGGTAGCGAACAAAGGTTTCCGAGAACTGATTGACTGCCTGTTGTGTTTCCGCACCCAGCCGGAATTGAAAGAGGCGTTCCGGTTCGGTCAGGACAATATGCCGAATCGCCTGTAAGCCGCCCAGCGACATCGGGACAGCATAATCTTCTTCTTGGGGGGTATAACACTTCTGACAATAAAAATGCCCTGTTCTGGCGGAATAGAACAGGGATTGCGGTAAGTACTCCATACAGACCGGACAGACCAATACATCCGGCATCATTCCCAGTTCGGATAGAAACCGCAGTTCAAAGACGCTTTTCAGGAATGCTTCGCTGCGGTTTCCCGTGGTGAGATAATATAACGTATTGAGGGTCAGCCGTAAAATAAAATTCTGCTGCTGTCCGGTAGGGACGGCATACCGGATGAGGTCAAAAAAGTAAGCTGCTAAAGCGAGCTGCGTCAAATGTTCCCGCAGCCCGTAAAATAAATGAATTGGCTCAGCACTTTCCACATAGTACCTGCCGTTTTTCTCTGCCAAACAGAGTTTGGAATAGGCGAATGGCTGTGTTGCAGCAAGGTGTTTGCTGTTGGCTTTTTTCGAGCCTCGCACGAACACTTCCAGAACGCCTTCTGTTTTTGTTAAAATATCCAGAAATCTGCCGGCATCACCTGCCTGCCGTTCCTGTAGAATCAAGCATCGTTTTGTGAGCATGGTTCGATGGTATCCTTTTTGGGTTGTTCGGCAGCCTGTGCCGTTTGTTTCCAAGCCAGATAGTCCGAGATTTTTCCGGTCTGGCAAAATCGTGTCCAAAGATTTGCTTGCATCTGTTTTCACCTCTGCTAATAGGATTGCAAAAACAAATGCCGGTTATCCATGGAAATTTCTGTGCAGGGGATTACTTGTCGAGGTTGTTCAAGCCAAAGTTCCGGATGAGTCCATCCCGATTTCTCCAGTCCTCTTTGACTTTGACCCAGCATTGCAGGTTGACTTGAATTTGAAAGAACTGTTCGAGCTGGGCTCTTGCCTGACTGGCAATCCGTTTCAGCATTGCTCCCTTTTTGCCGATGAGAATGCCCTTGTGGGATTCCCGTTCACAGTAAATGGTTGCATCAATGTCCAGTAAGTCCTTGTCGTCCCGTTCGGAGAGCCGTTCCACTGCAACTGCAACGCCGTGCGGCACTTCATCCCGCAGCAGCCGCAGCACCTGTTCCCGAATCATTTCGGCAATCAGCACTTGTTCCGGCTGGTCGGTGATTTTGTCATCCGGGAAGTAGTGCGGAGCAGGAATCGCACAGTGACAGACCGCTTCTTCCACCAAATCCACGCCGTCATTTTCAGAAACGCTGATGGGGAAACTTTCTGCAAACGGAAACGCTGCGTTCCATTCTGCAATTCGCTGCATCAAAACATTTTTTTCTTCGAGCAGGTCAATTTTATTCAGCACCAGCATCACCGTGGTTTTGGAGGCTTTCAGCGGCTGTAAAAATTCCAGTTCCTGTTCGGTGGGCTGTCGGGTGCAGTCTGCTACAAACAAGACGACATCCATGTCATTGACTGCCTCTTTTGCTGCTTGCAGCATATAAGTGCTCAACTTGTTTTTCGGCTTATGCAGCCCTGGTGTGTCCATGAACACCATTTGGATTTCTCCAACGGTTTTAATGCCCGTGATACGGGTACGGGTTGTCTGCGGCTTATTGCTGACCGAGGCAATCCGTTCGCCGACGATGGCATTCAGCAGGGAGGATTTTCCGACATTTGTTCTGCCGGAGATGGTTACAAATACCGTTTTTGTCATGTGTTACTCCTCTGAAACAAAGGTTTCTTCTCTGGAGATGCCCAGTTCGCCGAGCACCTGTTCTTCTTTTTCCCGCATCTTCCGAGCTTCGAGCGGAGAAGTTTCGTGGTCATAGCCCAGCAGGTGCAGCATGGAATGTACGGTCAGGAAACCGATTTCCCGTTCGAGGGAGTGTCCGTACAAATCTGCCTGCCGCATAGCGGTTTCCAGAGAGATGACCACATCGCCGAGCAGGGCACAGCCGGTTTCCTTGCTGATGTCATACTTTCCGTCTACGCCGAGCGGGAACGAGAGCACGTCCGTCACACTGTCTTTTTTCCGGTAAATTCTGTTCAAATTCCGAATTTCGGCATTGCTGACAAACGAAACGCTTACTTCCGCATCATGTGGAAACTGTTCCATCACCAGAACTGCCTGACAGCAGCGGCGAATCAGCATCCGAATCCCCACTGGCACTTTGATTGTCTTCTGATTGTTTTTCACCATAACCTTTACACGCATCATTTCTCAACCTTTCTCTCTCGATGATGATACGTTTCATAAGCACGGATAATATCCTGTACCAAGCGATGGCGTACCACATCTTTATTTGTAAATTCCTGAATGGCGATGTCGTTGACGTGTTTTAACACCTGCATTGCCTCCAGCAATCCGCATTTCCGTTTATCCGGCAGGTCAATCTGAGTAATATCCCCGGTGATGACCATACGGCTGTCCTCACCCAGACGGGTCAGGAACATTTTCAGCTGTTCGGACGTTGTATTTTGTGCTTCATCCAAAATGATGAAAGCATGGTCGAGTGTTCTGCCACGCATATAGGCGAGCGGTGCAACTTCAATCACGCCCCGTTCCAGATTTCGCTGGAACGCTTCTGCTCCCATCATTTCAAAAAGGGCATCATACAGCGGTCTTAAATAAGGGTCTACCTTGTTCTGGAGGTCCCCCGGCAAGAACCCGAGTTTTTCTCCGGCTTCCACCGCCGGACGGGTCAAAATAATCCGGCTGACGGTATGCTGCTTGAACGCTTTGACTGCCATGGCAACGGCAAGATAGGTTTTTCCAGTTCCGGCAGGGCCGATGCCAAAGACAATGGTATTTTTCTGAATGGCAGTGACGTAGCGTTTTTGTCCAACGGTTCGGGCACGCACCACTTTTCCGGTTGCGGTGAGGCAAATGCCGCCGTCTGCAAGTGCCTGCAATTCCTGTCCTTCGCCCTCACTGACCATCATTGCCGCATAGCGGACGGTTTGCAGGGAGATGGGCTGACCGGTTTCCAGCATTTGCAGCAGGGATTGCAATACCGCTGCTGCCTGTGCTGCTTTGGCTTCTGCTCCATTGACTTTGATTTCTGTATCCCGACAAACAATGGCCACTTCATAGAGCTGTTCCAGCGTGCGGATATTTTCGTCAAAATTTCCGCAAAGTGCCTGCCATTGTGCAGGGTCTTGCATGTGAAGTATCTGTTCTGCCATAAAATCCAAGCAGTCTCCTTTCGATTCAGCTTTCTTTATTATACCATATTTTTTCCGCATTGGAAACTATTTTTTCTATATTTCACAAAAATTTTTCCTGTATGAAAAATGAGAAGATTATGAGCGGACATCACCGAAAGTCCACGATTTGTGCAGGAATTGCAGCAATGAGCCGAACGGCACAAACGCTTTCCACAACATTTTACCGGAAATTTTCTTTTATTTTGTGCGATTTTTATAGTTTTTAAGAAAATTCCACTTGACGATTTTGAAAAAATATTGTATAATGTTTTTAGCAGCTGCAAACCAGTCGTTCTGGATGCACTGCACTCCCTGCAATCGTTCGGGTTGCAGCATTTTGATACGGAAGGAGAAACCGTGTCCTTTGCAGCACGGTTGGTAAAAGCAAGATGAAAAATATTTTATTTGCAGCTTCTGAATGTGTTCCATTCGTCAAAACTGGCGGTCTGGCAGATGTCGTTGGTGCACTGCCGAAAGCCCTGTATAAAGGGGATTATGACGTGCGGGTTATTCTGCCGAACTATACTTGTATTCCGTGGGAATACCGTGGAAAATTCAAGTTTGTTTCCAACTTCTATATGGACTATGGTCAGAGAAGTGAACCGATGTTTGTCGGCATCATGGAATATGAATACGAGGGCATTACCTTCTACTTTATTGATAATGAATATTATTTCAAGTGTGATAAGCCTTATACCGATTCTGTTCGCTGGGATATTGAACGCTATATTTTCTTCTGTAAGGCAGTTCTGGCAGCCATGCCGGTCATCGGATTCCATCCGGACATTATTCACTGCCACGACTGGCAGACAGGTATGATTCCGGTATTCCTCAAGAGCACCTTTGCAACCCATAGCTTTTATTGGGGCACAAAGTCGATTATGACCATTCACAACCTGAAATTCCAGGGCGTTTGGGACATCAACCACTTTATTTATAACACCAACCTGCCGGGCTATATGTTCACGCCGGACAAGCTGGAATTTAAAAAGGATGCAAATATGCTCAAGGGCGGCTTGGTTTATGCAGATTACATTACAACCGTTAGTGAAACCTATGCAGAAGAAATCAAGACTCCGTATTACGGCGAACAGCTGGATGGTCTGCTGTGTGCTCGTTCCCGGTCGCTGCGTGGCATTCTGAACGGCATTGACTATTCTGTTTATAATCCGGAAACTGACCCGAAAATTGCAGTGCATTACAATGAAAAGAATGCAATTGCAAAGAAGAAGGAAGCAAAGCGGGCATTGCAGAAAGAATTGGGTCTGCCGGTGGATGACAACAAATTCATGATTGCAATCATTTCTCGTCTGACCGACCAGAAGGGTCTGGATTTGGTTGACTGGATTACTGAACGCATTGTGGATGAATTCACACAGTTTGTTATTATTGGGACGGGAGAATCTCGGTATGAAGATATGTTCCGGTATTATCAGGGACGTTTCCCAGACCGTGTTTCTGCAAATATTTTCTATTCGGATGCACTGGCTCATAAGCTCTATGCGGCAGCAGATGCCATGTTAGTACCATCTCGCTTTGAACCATGTGGTCTGACACAGCTGATTTCGCTCCGTTACGGTACTGTTCCGATTGTACGGGAAACGGGCGGTCTGAAGGATACCGTAGAGCCATACAACGAATTTGAAAAGTGCGGAACAGGCTTTACGTTCCACAATTACAATGCAGATGATTTGCTGTATACCATCAACTATGCAAAGAACATCTATTTCAACCATCGGGAAGATTGGAACGACATCATTCAGCGTGGTATGGAAAAAGATTTCTCTTGGGGCAGCTCTGCATTGCAGTATCAGGGAATGTATGACTGGATTCTGCGTGGGATGCAGGAATAAGAAAACCATTGCAAAAATAAAATATGCTTCAATGGCAGCTGTGGACAAATGCGTTCGCAGCTGCTTTTTTGTGGATAATTTTCACAAAATCCGTGGTATTACATGAAAAGCATTCTCGTTTTTTGTGAATTTCGCAGAAAATTTCAAAAACGCTTGACTTGGAGTGAACTCCAGGGTCTATAATGAAAAAAACGAAAAAACGGAGGTGTTTGTCATAACCATCAAAGAAGTGAGTGAACGCTACGACTTATCACAGGATACTTTGCGGTATTATGAGCGTGTAGGAATGATTCCACCAGTTCACCGCACTGCAAGCGGCATTCGAGATTATCAGCCAGATGATTTGGGTTGGATTGAACTGGCAAAGTGTATGCGAGGAGCAGGACTTCCAGTAGAAGCGATTATTGAATATGTAAAGCTAACACAGGAAGGCGAACATACCATTCCGGCAAGATTGCAGCTTTTGACAGAACAGCGGGAACTGCTGTTGGAGCAGAAAGAAAAAATTGATACCACATTGAAACGGTTGAATTACAAGATTGAACGCTACGAAATCGCCGTGGAAACGGGCGAATTAAAGTGGGATTGATGCCCCTTGGCAGACGGCGGAGCGACAGCCGCCGCTTGCCACAGCAATCAGGAATCAATTCCACATGGAAAGAGGAGTAAAAATCGTGAACGTATTATTGATTAACGGAAGTCCGCATGCAAACGGCAATACTGCCGTTGCCCTGCGGGAAATGGAACGGATTTTTCAGGAAAATCAAGTGGAAACAGAGTGGATTCAGGTTGGAAACAAGGACATTCGGGGCTGTGTTGCCTGCTATGGATGTACGAAAAAGGGAGCTTGTGTGTTCGATGATTTAGTCAACGAAACCGCTCCGAAGTTTGAAGCCTGTGATGGAATGGTCATTGGCAGTCCGGTTTATTATGCCTCTGCAAATGCAACCTTGGTTGCGTTTTTGCATCGGCTGTTTTATAGCACCCCGTTTGATAAACGGATGAAAGTGGGTGCAAGTGTAGTTGCAGCCAGAAGAGGTGGTTTGTCTGCAACATTTGACGAACTGAACAAGTTCTTCACGATTTCCGGTATGCCGGTTGCCTCTAGTCAGTATTGGAACAGCATTCACGGCAGAGAGCCGGGCGAAGCCAAACAGGATGCAGAGGGATTGCAAACGATGCGAACCCTTGCAAGAAATATGACGTTCCTGATGAAAAGCATTGCACTGGGTAAGGAAGCCTATGGTTTGCCGGAACAAGAACCACGGCAAGGAACGAATTTTATTCGATAAGGAGCGAACAACAATATGAAATCGCTGATTGTTTATTATTCTCTGACAAACGGCAACACGAAACGAATTGCAGAGATGCTGCAACAGGCAACGCAGGCAGACATTGCCGAGATTCAAACAGTTACGCCTTACACAGGCGGATATGATGCCGTTGTTGCACAGGGACAGGAAGAAGTCAATCGGGGATATGAACCGGAGATTCAACCGCTTTCGGTGTCCGTTGCAGATTATGACCGGATTTTCATTGGAACACCGACTTGGTGGTATACCATGGCACCAGCCGTTCGGACATTCCTGCACCAGCAGAATTTCAGTGGAAAGACCGTGATTCCGTTTATGACAAACGGCGGATGGCCGGGACATACGATTGCAGATATGAAAATCGCCTGTCGAGGTGCTGCATTTGCACACGAAAAAGAAATTCAGTTTGACTCCAACGGCGGTGACCACCTGGAAACCCCGATGCAGGAAATCAAAGCATGGATTGCTGCAATTTGTGCAGACGAAACACAGGAGGAAACCGTATGAAAATTGTTGTAATTACCGGAAGCCATCATAAAAATGGAACGTCCGCCCATTTGGCAGCTGCCTTCATTCGAGGTGCAGAGGAAACCGGACATGAAGTCTGTCGGTTTGATGCTGCCTTTCGGCAGGTACATCCTTGTATTGCCTGTGAAACTTGCCACAATACGAACCGGGGCTGTGCCTTTGCAGATGATATGAAAACGCTGTATCCGGAATTATTGGCAGCGGATGCGGTTGTCTTTGCAACCCCGATTTATTATTATGCAATGAATGCACAGATCCGGGCAGTCATTGATCGATTCTATGCCTGTGATGCCCAGTTGCACCACAACAAGAAAACGGCTCTGCTGGTGACGATGGCAGATAATACCATAGGATCCGCAGCCGGAGCAATTGCTTCTTTTCAGGGCATGGCAAAGTTCTTGGATTGGGACATTGCTGGCATGGTGATTGGTGCAGATTGTATGGATGTTCCGGCACTGGAACGAACCGATTACGAAGAGCAGGCTTATCAGCTCGGAAAACAGATATAAAAACAAACAGAAAATAGGAGGTTTTTCTCATGGTAAAACAGACCGCCGGCAGAGATGCCCTTGGAACATTTGCACCGCAGTTTGCAGCATTGAACGATGATGTATTGTTTGGAGAAGTTTGGTCGAGAGAGACACAGCTTCCGTTGAAGTTGCGTTCTATCGTGACGATTACTTCCTTGATTAGTAAGGGCATTGTAGACAGTTCGCTGCAATATCATCTGGCAACCGCAAAGAAAAACGGTGTCAGCAAGTCTGAAATGGTAGAGATTCTGACACAGGTTGCATTTTATGCAGGCTGGCCGAATGCATGGGCTGCATTCCGGATGGCAAAGGAAGTTTATGCAGACGATGCCACAGAAGAACACGGTGGATTTTTCGGACAGGGTGAACCAAATACCGCATTTGCAAAGTATTTCATCGGACAATCCTATCTGAAACCGCTGACCAATCCAAAGGAAACCGTTTTCATTGCAAATGTAACCTTTGAGCCGGGCTGCCGGAACAACTGGCACATTCATCACGCAAGGAGCGGTGGTGGGCAGATTCTGCTTTGTGTCGATGGGGAAGGCTGGTATCAGGAAGAGGAAAAGCCAGCACAGAGTCTGCATCCGGGAAATGTTGTTGTGATTCCGCCGGAAGTCAAGCATTGGCATGGTGCAAAGGCAAACAGTTGGTTCAGCCACCTTGCAATTGAATGTCCGGGCGAAGAGACCAGCAATGAATGGTTAGAAGCTGTAACCGAGGAACAGTATGCTGCTTTGAAGGAGGACGAAACAAAATGAAATTTGTAACATTGAACAATGGTGTAAAGATGCCGATTTTGGGTTATGGTGTGTATCAGGTTGACCCGAAGGAATGCGAACGCTGCGTATCCGATGCCTTGGAAGTAGGCTACCGATTGATTGATACCGCACAGGCTTATTATAACGAAGAAGGCGTTGGTGCAGCGATTTCAAACAGTGGCATTCCACGGAAAGAACTGTTCCTGACTACAAAGGTATGGATTACAAATGCTGGCTATGAAAAGGCAAAGGCATCCATTGAAGAGTCGCTGAAAAAGTTAAAGACGGATTATATTGACCTGCTGTTGATTCATCAGCCAATCGGGGACTATTACGGTACGTATCGGGCAATGGAAGAAGCATATGAACAGGGCATTTTAAAGGCAATTGGGGTTTCTAACTTCTATCCAGACCGATTCGTAGACATCAGCAATTTTGTCAAGGTACAGCCGGCAGTGAACCAGATTGAAACCCATCCGTTCCAGCAGCAGAAACAGGCTCGGAAGTATCTGGACAAGTATCACACGCAGATTGAATCTTGGGGGCCGTTTGCCGAGGGCAGAAAAGATTTGTTCCAGAATTCGGTTTTGCAGGAAGTTGGTGCGAAATACGGAAAGACCGTTGCACAGACCGTTCTGCGGTTCTTGATTCAGAGCGGTGTTGTTGTGATTCCAAAGTCGACCCACAAGGAACGGATGCAGGAAAATTTCAATGTCTTTGATTTCACCTTGAATGAAGATGATATGCAGAAGATTCAGGCATTGGATGAGGCAGAAAGTGCGTTCTTCTCGCACTATGATCCAGAAACCGTTGAGCTTTTGGCAAGCTTCGGCAAGTAAAAAAGGTTATGATTTTTATTAATAGGAGGAATTTCTCATGAAAACATTGGTTGCTTATTTTTCCGCAAGTGGCGTTACTGCAAATGTTGCGAAGTTGCTGGCAGAGGCAGCAGGGGCAGACTTGTTTGAAATCAAGCCGGCTGTTCCGTATACCAACGCTGACCTGAACTGGATGGACAAGAATAGCCGCAGCACGGTTGAAATGCAGGATAAGCGTTTTCGTCCAGCAATTGCAGCTCCGTGCAGCAATCTGGCAGACTATGACACGATTTTTGTAGGTTTCCCGATTTGGTGGTATGTTGCACCGACCATCATCAATACGTTTTTGGAAAGCGGCGATTTTTCGGGAAAGAAGATTGTTCTGTTTGCAACTTCCGGCGGCAGCGGATTCGGCAAGACTGTTGCCAATCTGAAAGACAGTGCACCGGGTGCAATGATTGTAGAAGGTAAGCTGCTGAATGGAACACAGAGCATTGCAGGGCTGAAAAGCTGGGTAGACAGCATTTTGAAGTAAGTAGATACAAATAAAAGAGGAGGAATCTCTCATGTTAGGAAATTTTGAATATTATAATCCGACCAAGCTGTATTTCGGAGAGCAGGCACTCGATGGCTTGCGGAAAGAATTGCCGAAGTACGGGAAAAATATTCTGCTGGTTTACGGCGGCGGTTCGATTAAGAAGAATGGCATTTATGATCAAGTCGTTTCCATCTTGCAGGAATGCGGCAAGACAATCGTAGAAGATGCTGGCGTTATGCCGAACCCAACCGTAGAAAAGCTGAAAGAGGGCTGCGAACGGGCAAGAGCTGGAAAAGTTGATTTTATTCTGGCAGTTGGCGGCGGTTCTGTCTGCGACTATGCGAAAGCCGTTTCTGTTTCCGTGCACTGTCCGGAAGACCCGTGGGAAAAGTTCTATATTCGGGAAGAAGAGCCGGAAAACGAAATCATTCCGGTGGGCTGTGTGCTGACGATGGTCGGAACAGGTTCAGAAATGAATGCAGGTTCGGTTATCACCAACCATGAACAGAAGCTGAAAATCGGACATGTATTCGGGGAAGCTGTTCTGCCAAAATTCTCTATTCTGAATCCAGTCTTTACCTTTACGCTGCCAAAGTATCAGATGATTGCTGGATTCTTTGATATTATGTCACACATTCTGGAACAGTACTTCTCCGGAACGGATGACAACACTTCGGATTATCTGATGGAAGGGCTGCTGAAATCGCTGATTCACAGTGCAAAGATTGCGGTAGAGAATCCGAAAGACTACGAAGCAAGAAGCAATATCATGTGGATTGCAACATGGGCACTGAATACGCTGGTAGAAAAAGGCAAGACAACCGACTGGGAAGTGCATATGATTGGGCAGGCAGTCGGTGCGTATACCGATGCAACTCATGGCATGACGTTGTCTGCTGTTTCGCTGCCGTATTATCGGTATATTTTGCAGGCTGGCTTGCCGAAGTTCAAGCGGTATGCGATGAATGTTTGGGATGTATGCCCTGATGGAAAGACCGATGAACAGATTGCAGAAGAAGGACTTGCTTGTATGGAAGCCTATATGAAGCAATTGGGTCTGGTAATGAATCTGACCGACTTGGGCGTGACAGAAGATATGCTGGAAGGCATTGCAGATGCAACGCTGATTATGACTGGCGGTTATCAGGTATTGAACCATGAAGATGTGGTTGCAATTTTGAAGCAGGCACTGTAAATTTGATTTTTGGTGAAACGAGAAACAGCCATCTCTTACCGAAACGGTAGGGGGTGGCTGTTTTTGAAAAAGGAGATTGACAGAGCAGAAAAAATTTGATATGCTGAATGCAGAGGAAACCGAATAGACGCAAGAGAATGAATAGGAGGCGTTTAGAATGAGTACCAGAGAACAAGCAGTACAGATTTTGAATCAACTGACAGAAGAACAGTTGCGGGGATTTATTCTGATGTTTCATGATTTGGTTTCTGTTCCTGTGATTCCGGAGGAAGAGCCGGATGCATGGGATCGGGAAATGATTGCAGACAGCAAGAAAGAAAATACAGAGTCTATGAAACTGGATGATTTTGTGAAGGAATTGGGGTTGCAACCGGATGATTGACGAGTACGAGGTTCAGAAAAAAGCGATGAAGTTCATTCAAAAGCAACCCGTACCGCAACAGAAGCGGATTTTAAAGGCTGTATATGCCCTTCCGTGCAATGGAGATGTAAAAAAGATGAAAGGGGAAGAAAATCTTTATCGGTTGCGAGTTGGAGATGTGCGGTTGCTGTTTGAGTTGAACGAAAAACTAGTACAATTACATTGGTTTGCGTGACACAAGCAGATAGCCGTGGACAGATTTATAAATGAAAAATAGATTCCTTGATGGTGTGTGAATCCAGTCAGGGAATCTATTTTTTTATGTTTCTTGTTTTTGATACACAAAAAAGCGGTAAATGTAAAATCATCTACCGCTTTTCCGTAAAATATTTGGCGGAAAGAGAGGGATTCGAACCCTCGGTACGCTATTAACGTACACACGAGTTCCAGTCGTGCGCCTTAGACCAGCTCAGCCATCTTTCCATCCGTATTCTGCACTGTGTGCATGTGGTGCGAGTGACGGGACTTGAACCCGTACGTCGAAACACACGCCCCTCAAACGTGCCTGTCTGCCAATTCCAGCACACTCGCATATTTTAACAAGATACGATATCACGTTTTCATTATCTTACGTTTTGGTATCTCGCCTCAGTGCTTTATTATTATAGCAGAAATTCGCAGGATTGTCAAGCGGTTTTTCGACTTTTTTACGTAAAAAGAAAATTTAAATTGAACCTAGATTTTATGCAAGTTGCACAAATTCTGGAATTTTACACGTCCATCTGGTGATGATAGTAGTAAACTGCCAGCTGTGTCCGGTCACGCAGCTGCAATTTTTCCAAAATGCTGCTGAGATAATTCCGAATCGTTCCCTCACTGAAACAAAGTGCCGCAGCGATTTCTTTGTTGCTGTATCCCTTTGCAACCTGTGCAATGATTTCCTGTTCTTTTTCTGTAATGTCATATTTGGCATAGTCGAATGTGGATTTCTTTTTGAACTGTTTGGAGAAACAGGAAACGACTTGCTCCCCGAATACGTGTTGCCCCTGCATGACTGCTTCGAGAGCCGGAACGATTCCGGCAAAGTCCTGTTTTAATAAGTATCCCTTTGCCCCGAGTTCCAACGCCTTTGCGATATAGGCATCATCGGAAAATGTTGTTAGGAACAAAATGCGAGCGTTCGGGTCTTGTTGCAGAATCTGTTCGCCGGCATCCAGTCCGCTTCCGTTCGGCATTTGAATGTCCAGTAGCAGGACATCCGGTTTCCACTGTTGATAGAGAGCAATCGCTTCCGCTCCAGATGTTCCGGTTGCCAGAACCTGTACAGAGCCGGTGCTTTCGAGGATGGTTTTCAGCGAGAGCGTCACAAGCTGGTCGTCATCAATGAGAATAATACGCATAGGAGAAGATTCCTTTCTTTACATTATAATGGTAGAGCGGGCGATTTATGATTTTGGAATAGAGAGAAACACCCGAAACGAATCTTTTTCTGGAAAGAATCGAATCAGCCCGTGAACTTGTTCGGCTCGGTCTTGCATGGTTTCCAGACCGATTCCGGTTTGCTGCAAGTGCGAGCCTGTTCCGTTGTCTGTAATGGAAAGCTGATAAAAAGCCGGATGTTCCCGAATGACAATTTGAATGGCATCGCCGTTGGAGTGCTTGACAACATTCGACAAGCTTTCCTTTAAAACGCCCAGCAAACACAGCTTTACAATGCTGGGAATCTGTTCGGAAATATCATAAGTCAAGGTGATGTGGTAAATATCTTTCAGAGGTTGCAAGCAGTCCTGCACAGACTTTTCCAATGGGATGGCATCATCATGCAGCTTGTGCACGCTGCTGCGGATACTGGTCATGGCACTGTCTAATGTTTCCTGTAGGGCAGCAACAGAGGCTTTTAGCGGCTCTTCTTTGACACAAACAGCAAGTGCTCCCGTTTGTAGCAGAGCACGGGTCAGCATATGCCCTACATTGTCATGAATTTCTCTGGCAATGCGGTTGCGTTCTTGCAGCGTTGCCATGCGTACCGCATCATTCTGTGCCGTTTGCAACTGGCGGTTTCGCTGGGTCAATTTTTGCTGCAATTCGCTTGCATGGTCATGCTGCTGGTGGGCAGTCTGTACCCAAGTTTCCCATTGTTGAGTACGCCAGCCCAATAGAATCGAAAGCGGAATCAGTCCGCAGAATAAACAGATTTGCAGCACGGAAAATGTAGCAATGTGCAGCAGAGCACCCACGGCAAAAATAGAAAGATACCATTTTTTCGCCCGAATTGCATCATATAAGAGCAGCGGCATCGTCAAGAGAATCGGCGGATAACAGCTGCAAAGCAGAAAGTAACCGCCAAGGCAGACGCTGGACAGCCAATTTTTCGGGAATGCTTGTGCAAGGGCGGAAATCGTCAGGGCAAGCAAAAGAGAAATTACAGGGAGTGGGTGAATGGTGTCAATTGTGGATGCAACAGAAATGAGAATCATCCAGAATAGAATGCTCTTTTCAAGAAATGGGTACAAGAGATCAAACCACCTTTCCAGAGTGCTGTGGAGTTTGTCAGCATATGCTTTTTATAGTATAACATACTTCGGAATTTCCTGCAACTATCCGGTTAAATTTGAAAAAGCAGCATTGATTTTTTGTTATTTTTTTGAAAAACCATATGAAAACGGCTTGTAGGATTTTCTTTTAAAATGAAACTCTGTAAATAGGTTTTGAAAAGTTTTGACTAACCTTTTCTTTTTAAAAACTGCGGTTTGTAAGGTCTAATTTTTGTCGGATTCTATTGACTTTTTAGGGCGTTTGTCGTATAATAAAATCACAGGAACTCACGTAGAGTTTACCAAAAGCAAAAAGAACTTTCATAAAATTAAAGGAGTGTTACATATGTGGAAATGTTTTAAAAATGAAAAACTGTGGTGTGCAATCGGCGGTGCAGCTGCTCTGGTAATCGGTAAGAAGATTATAACAGCAGAAACCACTCGGAAGCTGGCAGTCAGCGGCCTGGCAAAGGGCATGAAGCTCCAGAGCGATGCAAAGGCAACCTTCCAGAACATGAAGGATGAAGCAGCTGATATTTGCTGTGATGCAAAGGAAGAAGCTGGACTGGCAGACATCGCAGAAGAAGCTGCAACTGAAGAAGAAACGAAGTGATTGTACCATGAATGGCAAAATCGTTTATGACAAACCCGGCAGAATTCGGTTTCGTTGCGGTGCATATGCATTTGAACGGGAACTGGAAACCGCCATTCAGGAAGCATTGCTGCGGAATCGGTTTGTATTGCAGGTAGAAGTCCATGCACAAAACGGCGGCATTCTGGTACATTACCGGAATGGACATCGCTTGGATGTCATCCGTCTGGTTGCAAGAATGAATCCTCGCACCATGCAGCCGTTGGAAAATCAAATCGGAACGGAACAGATTGATTCTGATTTCAAGAATGATTTGGCAAAACTGGTTGCAAAACGGGTTCTATATAAAGCATTGCTGCCGACCCCCATCGGAAACGCAATGATTTTCCTGAGAGGATTGCGGTATGTCGGACGGGCAGTGAAGAACTTATTTGACTGTCATCTGAATGTAGAAGTGCTGGATGGTACTTCTGTGGCAGCTTGTCTGCTGCAAAAGAACTATAAGACTGCTGGAACAATTATGTTCTTGCTGTCTGTTTCCTCCTTGCTGGAAGATTATACCAGAGCCAGAACAAAGGCTGCTTTGACAGATAGTTTAGCGATTAAGACCGAACAAGTCTGGGTTGTTGACGGCGATGTAGAGCGGCTGATGCCAATGGCAGACTTGCAGGTAGATGACTGCATCCGTGTTCGGACGGGCAGCATCATTCCGGTTGATGGTACGATTGTAGACGGCGAAGCCAATATCAACGAATCCTCTATGACAGGCGAACCGCTGAGCGTGATGAAATCCGCTGGAGCAACGGTATTTGCCGGAACGGTTGTCGAAGAAGGAACGATTGTCATTCAGGTAAAAGCCGTTAGCGGAAATACCAAGCTGCAAAAAATCATTGAATTGATTGACCATTCCGAAAATCTGAAAGCAGGCGTTCAGAGCCGTGCAGAACATCTGGCGGACAGCATTGTCCCGTTTAGCTTCTTAGGCTTTGGATTGACCTTGCTGCTGACACGGAATATTACAAAGGCAGTTTCGATTTTAATGGTGGACTATTCTTGTGCTATCAAGCTTTCCACGCCGATTTCTGTAATTTCGGCAATTCGGGAAGCAGCAGACTGTGATATTACCATCAAGGGCGGAAAGTATCTCGAAGCGTTTGCTGAGGCAGATACGATTGTCTTTGATAAGACTGGTACGCTGACGAATGCAGAACCTGTTCTGGAAAAGGTCATTCCGTTTGGAGCGTATACAGAATCAGAAGTGCTGAAAACAGCAGCTTGTCTGGAAGAGCATTTCCCGCACAGCGTTGCAAGAGCCATTGTAAAGGGAGCTGCGGAACAGAACCTGCACCACGAAGAAGAACACGCAGAAGTGCAGTATATCGTTGCACATGGTATTGCAACCACGCTGCATGGAGAACGTGCGATTATCGGCAGCAAGCATTTTGTTGCAGAAGATGAAGGCATTGTGATTACGCCGGAACAGCAGGCGGAAATTGATGCAAAATCTGGAGCATGCTCCGTTGTCTATCTGGCAATTGGTTCAGAGTTGGCAGGAGTGCTCTGCATTGCAGACCCGCCAAGAGCAGAAGCAAAGCAGGCAATTACCATGCTGCGAGAAGCTGGTATCAGCAACCTTGTCATGTTGACCGGTGACAGCGAACAGGCAGCCAGCCGAACCGCAGAAATGCTGGGCATTACGCAGTATCATGCACAGGTTCTGCCGGAGGATAAGCACCGCTATGTCGAAGAACTGAAAGCAGAGGGCAAACGGGTCATTATGGTTGGTGACGGTATCAACGATGCACCAGCACTTGCAGCAGCGAATGTTTCTGTTGCAATGAGCGATGCCTCGGATATTGCCCGTGAAGCAGCAGATATTACTTTGCGTGGAGCAAATCTGACCGAACTGGCAACCCTGCGGAAATTGAGCGAACGTCTGATGAAGCGGATTCATTCCAACTATCGCTTTATTCTGGGCTTTAATTCCACACTGTTGCTGTTGGGCTTGTTAAGCGTACTTCCGCCGGCAACGTCCGCCTTTTTACACAATGCGTCTACTATGGCAATTTGTGCAAAGAGCATGACACCACTGCTGAAGCAGGAAGACCGGAAATAAAAATCAAGATGTATGAAAAGGGCGATGTTCCAACCGGAGCACCGCCTTTTTGTACGGTTTAATCATGATAATGGGCAGCATATCGCCGTAAGTCTGCTTGTGTGTGAATCCATTCGTTCTGTTCATGCAGCTGCAATTGCACATCTACAGGCAGCGAAAGCAGAAACTGCCGAGAAGAATTGCTTGCCTGTAATAATGTTTGTAAATCGGGAAATGGCATTTGGATACACCTCCTGTTCTTGTAGTCTGTGTTGATTTGTTGAAAAAATTCGTCAGGGAAAAGGATTGACAAAAAGAGAAAAGCTGTGTATACTATTTTATAGTTAGTTACAACTAACTAATCAACCATGAGCATCAGAGAAAGGAGAATCATGATGACACAAGTTGTACAGGGAATTTTAATCCCGTTTCTGGGCACAACACTGGGGGCAGCGTGTGCACTGTTTTTGAAAAACAATCTTCCAACCAGTGTACAGCGGATTTTAACGGGCTTTGCTGCTGGAATTATGACCGCTGCCTCTGTTTGGAGTCTGTTGATTCCAGCTTTAGAGCAGGAATCTGACCGAGGACGGCTTGCATTTTTACCGGCAGCCATTGGCTTTTTGGTTGGAATTGCGTTTTTGCTGCTGTTGGATCGGCTGATTCCGCATCTGCATATGAACAGCAAAGAAGCAGAAGGCATTCCGGCACGCTTGAAAAAGACAACCATGCTGGTTTTTGCAGTGACGCTGCATAACATTCCGGAGGGAATGGCTGTCGGGGTTGTTTATGCTGGCGTGTTGTATGGGCATCAGGCTTCGATTACTGCCGCCGGAGCACTGGCATTGTCGCTCGGTATTGCCATCCAGAACTTTCCGGAGGGGGCAATTATTTCAATGCCGTTGCGTGCAGAAGGTATGCGAAAATCGAAAGCGTTTTTATACGGTACGTTGTCCGGCGTTGTCGAACCGCTGGGAGCATTGCTGACGATTTTAGCATCTGGCTTTTTTATCCCGTTAATGCCGTATCTGCTGAGTTTTGCTGCCGGAGCAATGCTGTATGTAGTCGTGGAGGAACTGATTCCAGAGATGTCCGAAGGAAAGCATTCCAATGTCGGAACAATTTCATTTGCAGTGGGATTTGTTGCGATGATGATTTTAGATACTGCCTTGGGATAACATACTTTGAAAAAGATTCAAAAAAAATGAAAAAAGCTCTTGACAAATTTGAAATTGTGTGGTAGAATGAGTTCGTTAGTTAGATAACACTAACCGTAAAAGTACGGGAAGCATCAGGATTTCCCGATTTTTTCCGTTTCTCGGTTAGTTAAAACTAACAATTTGCCGGCGAAGATCCGCTGTCCACAAAAACAAGAATAGGAGGGGTTGCATGTCCGTTTCCGAATGTGTAAAATTTGAGCAGAAACTGGCGTATTTTATGGCACCATCGTTGTTGGGAATCAAGTGTGCCAGTCTGATGTCCATCAACAAAACAGAATTTTCTGTTTCGGAACATTTGGAGCGATTCAATGCAAGAGCTCATGCAAAAGGGTTGAAATTGCGGTTGCTGTGTGACTGCACCAATCGTGCGTTAATCCTGCTCTATCAGGAAACCTTGTTACAGCAGCAGTTGCAAAACTCGCAAGTGCAATTGATTTTACGGCAGCAGGGATATGCAGAACCTGTCAATCTGGAGGCAGCGTTGCAGCAGCTTTCCGAACGCATCCGCTGTTCAGGGGAATTTCCCCACGAAATCGGCGTATTTCTGGGCTATCCTGTGGAAGATGTGATTGGGTTCATGGAAAACAAAGGCAAAAATTACGTGCTTTGCAAATATTGGAAGGTATATCACCACGCCGAACGGGCAAAGCATACTTTTGAAAGCTATGATCGTTGCAGAGCATTTCTGTGCAATCAGCTGAATCAGAGCTATGATCTCTATCAGGCACTGAAAATTTCTTGAGGAGGAAATGAACATGAAGGCAGCAGTAATTTATTGGAGTGGTACCGGTAATACCGAACAGATGGCAAATGCAATTGCAGAAGGAGCAGGTGCAGAACTGTTCAGCGTATCCGATTTTACAGGTGATATTGCCGATTATGACAGAATTGCATTTGGCTGTTCTGCAATGGGAGATGAAGTTCTGGAAGAATCCGAATTCGAACCGTTCTTCACTGCAATTGAAGGTGCACTGAGCGGAAAGACCATCGCACTGTTTGGCTCTTATGGCTGGGGCGACGGCGAATGGATGCGGAACTGGGAAGAACGGGCAAAGGCAGACGGTGCTGTTCTGGTGAACGGCGAAGGTCTGATTGTCAACGAAACGCCGTCTGATGAAGACTTGGAAACCTGCAAGGAACTGGGCAAGCAGCTCATCGCATAAAAAACGACTCCAAAGCAAATACAAAAAAGCGGCTCGTATGGGAAACCATACGGGCTGTTTTTGTGCATGAAATGATAGGAAGTTGTATTGACAATGTATGCGTTTTGTGGTACAATAAAAGAAAAGGAGTGTGATGTATGATGTCACAGACAACAGTCAGCGTTCGCATGGACGAACAGTTAAAAAAAGAATTTGATGGTGTTTGCAATGACCTCGGTTTAACAATGTCTACCGCTGTCATCATGCTTGCAAAAAAGATGGCACGGGAAAAGCGGATTCCGTTTGAAGTATCCGTAGATCCTTTTTATTCGCCTGAAAATATGGAACGGTTGAGAAAGTCCATTGCACAGATGGAAGCGACTGGTGGCACGATTCACGAGGTTTCAACTGATGATTAAGGCGTGGACAGATGAAGCATGGGAAGATTTTGAATATTGGTTGAAACAGGACAAGAAAACATTAAAACGAATCTTGTTGCTTTTAAAAGATATTGACCGAAATGGAAATGAAGGAATTGGAAAGCCAGAACGATTGAGCGGTGACCTTTCTGCTTATTGGAGTCGTAGAATTGATGATGCAAATCGGATTGTCTATCGAATTGATGGAGAAGTCTTGAAAATTGTGCAATGCAGCTCTCATGATCGGGACAAATGAAAAAATAGCTCGTATGGGAAACCATACGGGCTGTTTTTGTTTATAGATGCAGGCAAAACCAATTCTTCTTACTCTCTAAGATTCCCTCTTTTCGCAGCTTGCTGATTTCCGCAGAAAGTCCGCTCCGGTCAACCTCCAGATAATCCGCCAGCCCCTGCCGGTCATATGGAATCACAAAAGTATTGCTGTTTTCCTGCTTCGCCTGCTGAAAGAGATAGGCAAGCAGTTTTTCTCGAGTAGTACGTTTTGCGGTGATTTCGAGTTTCTGGTGAAACAAAACATTTTTCCTTGCCAGCAATTGAATGACGTTGAATAGCAACTGCTGATGAAAGCCGCAGGCATTGCAGCAGGGATGCAGAAGCTTTTCCCCCTCCAGCCATAGAATCGTGCTTTCTGTGGCTGCAATAACACTGATCGGGGCAGCATCAACACCAGCACAGACAAACGCCTCCCCGAACGGCTGTGCTGGTGACAGACTTGCAGTAATACTGCGGTTTCCGTCATAGTCCAGACGGACAAGCTGCACTTTTCCCGTGAGAACAATGCCCAGCTGATGCAGTGGTTCTCCGGCATATAATAGCGTTTGTTGTTTGGCGTAGGTTTGAATCGTTGGAGCAAAACATTCCAGCATGGTTTTCAGAGAATCCGGCGGAATTTCTGCAAACAGGCGGCAGGTTTGTAAAATTTCCAGATATTGTTGCATGAAAATCTCCTTTTTGTTGAAAATTCAACAGACTTTTTTTCGATTCTGTTCTATAATAGACCCAGAAGAACCGAACACACACCGATAAAATCAAACGGGAACACCCGTGGAAAGGTTGATAAAACGATGAAACGAACCATTATTCGGATTGATGAAGCTGCTTGCATTGGATGCGGAGCATGTGCAGAGGCTTGCCATGAAGGAGCAATTGGCATGGTAAACGGAAAGGCAAAACTGCTGCGGGAGGATTATTGTGATGGCTTAGGCGATTGCCTGCCAGCCTGTCCGACGAATGCGATTACGTTTGAAGAACGAGAAGCTCCGGCTTATAATGAACAGGCAGTCTTAGCAGCGAAAGCTGCCAAAGCAGCTGCAAAACCATTGCCGTGCGGATGCCCCGGCACACAGGCAAAACAGCTGAAACGAACAGCAGCTCCGGCAGTTTGTCCGCAGGGAGAAACGGAAAGTTGTCTGGCACAGTGGCCGGTGCAGATTCAGTTGATTTCTCCAGTCGCTCCGTATTTGCAGGGGGCAGATTTGCTGATTGCTGCGGACTGTACCGCCTATGCATATCATGACTTTCACGAACAGTTTATGCGGAATCGAATCACTTTGATTGGATGCCCGAAATTGGATACCGTGGATTATGCAGAAAAATTGACTGAAATTTTTGCAACCTGCTCCATCCGAAGCATCACTGTAGTACGAATGGAAGTGCCTTGCTGCGGTGGATTGGTGCAGGCGGTACAGCGTGCATTAACGGCAAGCGGTGCAGAAATCCCTTGCGAGGTGGTGATTCTTTCCACCGATGGCAGACGAAAAGCATAAAATAAAAACAATTGGAAACCATAGATGAAAATGGAGGAATCGAAATGGAACAGAAGATGTTTTGTTATCAGTGCGAACAGACCGCAGGATGTACCGGATGTACGGGCAGCCGTGGCGTTTGCGGAAAAACAGCCCAGACAGCTCAGCTGCAAGATGAATTGACTGGGGCGTTGATTGGTCTGGCACGGGCAACCGTTGGCGATACGCTGGCAACCGAGGAAACTTGGAATGTTATGATTACGGGCTTGTTTGCAACGCTGACCAATGTTAGCTTTGACGATGCTGCGATTCGGGAACAGATTGCCGCTGTGCATCGGGCAAAAGATGCTTTAGTACCGCAGTGCCAAAGCTGTGGAGCACCTTGTGGCAGAAATGATGATTATGATTTGCAACAGCTCTGGGAAGAGCCGGACGAAGACATTCGTTCCCTGAAATCCCTGATTCTGTTCGGTTTGCGTGGTATGGCAGCGTATGCATATCATGCAATGGTACTGGGGTATCGGGATGCAGCGATTGACACTTTCTTTAGTGAGGCACTCTGTAAAGTTGGCGAAGCGTTCCCGATGGAAGAGCTGCTGCAAACAGCTCTGAAAGTCGGCGAAGTGAACTTGCAATGCATGGCACTGCTGGACAAAGCCAACACGGAAACCTTTGGAACACCGTCCCCGAAAACGGTTTCGATGAAGATTGAAAAAGGGCCGTTTATTGTGGTAACCGGGCATGACCTGCGAGATTTACAGCTGCTGTTAGAGCAGACCAAAGACAAGGGCATTTCCATCTATACGCATGGAGAAATGCTCCCGGCACATGCTTACCCGAAACTGAATGCGTATCCGCATTTAAAGGGCAATTTTGGAACAGCATGGCAAAATCAGCAGAAAGAATTTGCAGATTTGCCAGCACCGATTCTCTTTACCACCAACTGTTTAATGCCACCAAAGGGCAGCTATGCCGACCGAGTGTTTACAACAGAAGCGGTTGCTTTTCCGGATGCGGTGCACATTGGGGAAGAAAAAGACTTTACGCCCCTGATTGAAAAAGCATTGGAACTGGGCGGCTATTCTGAAGACCGGCAGATGACTGGCATCAATGGTGGAACGACTGTCACAACAGGCTTTGGACATGGAACAATTTTGTCCGTTGCAGAGCAGGTAGTTGCGGGCGTTCGTTCGGGAGCAATTCGGCACTTCTTCTTGGTCGGCGGTTGCGATGGAGCAAAGACCGGACGGAATTATTACACAGAATTTGTAAAGCAGACCCCGAAAGATTCCATTGTTTTGACGCTGGCATGCGGAAAGTATCGGTTTAACGATTTGGATTTGGGAACAATTGACGGTTTGCCACGTCTGATGGACATGGGACAATGTAACGATGCATATGGTGCAATTCAGGTTGCTGTAGCACTGTCGCAGGCATTCGGCTGTTCTGTGAATGAATTGCCGCTGTCCTATGTGCTGTCTTGGTATGAGCAGAAAGCTGTCTGCATTCTGTTGACGCTGCTGCATCTGGGCATTCAGAACATTCGGCTTGGTCCATCGCTGCCGGCGTTTCTCTCTCCAAACGTGCTGCAATATCTGGTAGAACACTATGGCATTGCACCGATTACCACCCCGGAGGCAGATTTAAAGGCATTGCTGAGAAAAGCATAATACTATAAAATGATACAAAAAACCAGTCAGAGCAGATGATAAAAAATGCTCCGACTGGTTTTCTTTTTTGGTGCGGATGACAGGACTTGAACCTGCACACCTTACGGCACAAGAACCTAAATCTTGCGTGTCTGCCAATTTCACCACATCCGCAGAACGAGGCGGTAAGCAGTTCTTACCGCATACGAAACAATGTTATTGTAGCATAAAACAGGACGTTTGTCAACTGTTTTCTGCATATTGTTCGATTTTTTTTCGGAAGTCCTCGCTCCAGTCGGTGTGGCTATCTGCGAACCGCACATGGTTCATGAAAAAGCCAGAAACATTTTCAAAGATGATGTTTTCCGGTTGGCTGTGGAAAATCAAGGGCTTTTCCGTATCTGAAACGGGCAGCAGCTGTGCAAGATTCCACTGAAAAACTTTCCCGTTTGCTCCGGCTGCAAATAGCGTGTTGCCAGCTGTTTGCAGGTCTAAAATTGGCGTATCATGGACACATTTGAGGATGATTTTGGCGTTGGTCACTTCTCTGACAGCAAAGATAATAATCTGATAGGAATAGGTTGCAATCGCAGCATACAGTTCCCCTTGATAAGAAAGGAACAGCCCAGCAGTTACGCCATTGTAGTTGTCCAAAGCATCGTGACGGGAAACAGAAATGGGGGTATCTGCTTCTGGGCGATAGAGGTATTGTTGATTTTGGTCGGTTTGCAGGGCAAAGAAATTATTTTGGTATTGCTGATAAGGGCTGCCGCAGAATAATGCACAGCGGGTATGTCCATCTTTTAAAAGAGCAACGTCTACATCTCTTAAAATGACATTTTCTGTGACCAGTTCATCCATACTGCAACAGCGGTTCAGCTGTAATTCCTGTTGGTCGTTCTCTGTCAGCTGATAGACAACCGTTGTGTGGTTCGCCGTCCAGACTAAGAGAAACAGCAGCCAAGTACCATCTGCTTTTTTTCGCATACAGAGTTTTCGGGTGCGTGCAAAAGAACATTCCGGAATTTGATGCAAATCCAACAGAGAAAGCGTTTCCGCCTGCTGGTGATTCAGGTCAATTCGATAGTGCCCAATCATGCCATTCCGGGTAACGCCAACTACTGTACCATCGGGAAAAAATCCAACAGCAATCACCAGATAGGGCATAGAAATGGTACAGATGCAAGTTTCTGTTTTGGCATTCCAAATGCGGATGGTGTGGTCATGGGAGCAGGATGCCAGAACCGGAACACCATCTATCGAGAATTGCTTGACTTGATGCACCCAGTTGTTATGAGCTGGAATCGCACGCACACAGTGCCAGCTGCCTGTAAACCAGCTTTCCCGTGACAATTGATGCAGCGTGCCATCATAGGAGCTGGTATAAAGAGTGTTTTCATTGACGGGAAAGAGGGAATGAATTCCGGCATCGTAGCCGAGGAACTGACAGCAAATCGTTTCTGTGCGAGTATTGATAATCTGAAGCGAACGGTCTAACGAACTGAGCATGATGGAATCAGAGTCCAGATAGCAAGCGGTTTCAATCTCAAAATTTTGTTTGCCATAATAGGGCTTGCAGATGATATCTTTTTCAAAGATGGAGAGCAGCACTTCGCTGATGCAGGGTTCTTGATTTCCGTAAACCTTGTTGCAGATGCAGAATTTGGATGCATCCGGCGATAGAATCAAATCATTAAAGCCATTGAATGTGTCGGTATGTTCTTTTCGCTGAATCTCAAGGTTGCCGTTTGGCGTTGCAAGCAGGACAACAGAACGAGATTTTCCCCGTAAGTTGATGAGAAAACAGGGTTGATGCAAATGAGAGAGCACCTTGAAGTCATAGATAAAAGCGTCATCTGGCTCTGGGGCTTGCGTGGAAACGGTCAAGAATGGCTGAATCTGTTCGGAGCAGAAGGATTCTGCATGCATGGGAATCTGATACAATGTTTTCCCGCAAGAGAAAATCAGCACGTCTTCTACAGCAGCAAGACGATATTTACGGAAATTACGGCAGTGTTCCGGATAGGGGACAAATTTCCGGTTTTCCGGATGGAGAAGCGGAATTCGCCAGATGCCTTCCCCCTTGATGGCAGCAAAACAGCAGTCCTGTGCAGTGTCATATAACAAATGCTGAATGACGTTGCCGAGAGAAATGGTGCGTTCTGGCTGCTGCTGAATCGAGAGCAGCTTGTCTTGAAATGAAACGCTCCAAAAAGAGAGATTCCCGTTTTTGTCGCCCATCAATAAGAGCTGATGTTGTGGAACAGATACCGAGGTAGAAACATATGTACCATTATAAGCGGAGAGAAACCGAAATTGTCGGGTTCGGTTGTTGTAGCACCAAATTCCACTACCGGAAATAGAGAGCACATTATTTTGAATCGTGCAGAATGTATGAACAGCAGCAGAATGTCCGAGTGGCTGGAATGTATACGCATTGAGAAAGCTGCCGGAAAAGTTCGCAGTATGCAGCGTGTTGCATTGAAAATCATATAGACGGATACCATTTAAATTGACGGTTTCCAGATGCAGATCGTTGAAACGGAACGTGCTGAGATTTTGGTGACGGGTTTGCTTGACGGCAAAGATAAGTTGTTCAATGGATTTTTGCACAGCGGAATTGGCTGGCAATTCAGATAGAATTTGCAAAGCCTGTTCCAGTAAAGAACCTTGTGGGTCGTTCATGCGAGGCTGTCCGGGCAGGTAAAGGCGTTCCAGCGTGCTTTCCCCTAAAAATTGCAGGATTTCTTCTGGAATTAATTCTGAGAAGAACCGACAGAGCAGCTGTCCGGCAGACTGTGAAGATGCAGAATATTGTTGCATCCAGATTGCAGTTTGAATGATTTCCAATAGAAAATTGGCATAGAAATAATCTCGGAAATTCTGGTGGTAGAATCGGAAATCTTGGTCAGCATGCTGCGGTTCAATGAGAAAGCCCATTTTGTGTTCAATTTCCCAGAATGTAGCAGCGAATGTGTCCGGCATGGGATGTGGGGAGTAGGTCTTATAAAAAGCAATAGCATCTTGAATGGCATTTCGTATAGAAAATTCATCCATACGAAAGCTGCCGTTTCTGGTCATACAGTAGGCGATATAATAGAGCATCTGCATGGCGAAATTCGTCTGTTCCCGTTCTTCTGATGTTCCGTTCAGTGTGGGAGTGCGTTTCACCTGTTCGATGAAGTTGCAAATCAGTTCCCCTGTTGTTTCCGGCAGTCGATGGGGCAGCGGTGCAGTCGGGATGACATCTTTTTTCAGCGTGTAGGCATACATCGCAAGAGCCATGGGACTTCGTAAAATATCCATGCAGTTGCTGTGTGTCAGAGTCTGCCATTCCTGCTCTGCCCGTTCTGTTCCGAATAACTGCTTGAAAAAGTCTTGGATTTGAGCATCTTGCAGGGGATTCACACGCTTGCAGAGAAACGGCAGTTCTCCGCCCGTTGAAAAGCAGTCGGCAAGATTGTTTCGGCTGGTAATCAGAAAGCGAATGGCTGGATAGTTCCGTTTCATTTCCTTGATTTCTAAGAGAAGCTGATTTTTTGCAGTTTCGCTGGAGATTTCGTTGTAGCCATCCAATAAGAAGAAAAAATACACATCAGATTCTGTTTGCAGCAGGGAGAGAAACTGTTCGTAAGAGCGTTGTTTTTCTTTTGAGAGAATCTGATAAAAATGATGGAGAATCGGCGATTCCTGTTTTCCGATGGCATTGTAGTTCAGCAGGTTTAAAGGAATATAAATTGGAATCAGTGAACGATTTTTTTGTAAGAGAAATTCGCCCAAATCCAGCAGCAAAAAGGTTTTTCCTGCTCCGCCAGTTCCCGTCAGCATAATATTTGGATAGGGGGGATTGGAGAAGAGTGCCCGTAAGGATTCCCGGTTATGCTGTTCGTTTTCTATCAAAATCGAATCAATGTGATAATTCTGAACGCCCAGTGCGGTGGAGAGAAGATTTCCGATACCAGGCATATCAATTTTATGGGAAACGCTTTGAAATGCCAGCATTCTGCCTTGTTCTTCTGCGGCGTGGTGGAGCATCTGCATGGCAGCATTCCGAATGGCTGGAATTGTTTCACAAATATCGGTTTTGGGTGTCAGCCAACAAAATACATCCGAAATGGTTTCCTGAAAAATCGAAATGAGAACGATAACAGCAATGATTCGGGAGATTTTATTCTGTCTATATAATTCTTTGATATCATCAAGTAGTTCAGAACCATAGACCATTTTGGCATTGAGCATCTTAAAAATAGAAATTTGTACCGCACGCCAGTCTGAAATTTTTGCCTCTGCCATCATGGTATCAATATTATAAGCAAGCTGGTGGAGAGTTTCATTTTGGAATAATTGCTTTCGTTCTTTTATTTCAAATATTTCTTTTAATAATTTTGTACCATGATAGTTGGCATAGGTGCGTTTTTGCTGGCGATTTCTTCGACGGTTGCCTTGCATAAATGCTTTCAGACTGGATGCGGATTTGCAAATCAATTTCTTTTGCATGACAGATTCGTCGATGATATTGTAGAATAGTTTTTTTAAAAACAGTGCATCAGAGCAGTTCTCTGCATCCGATTGCAGGAGTAGCGGTTTGAGTGTATAGAGTGTCAGTTCCTGTTCCAATTTTGAATCCTCCCTTTCGGAATCATATAAAAATCGTTTCCTTTATTTTACAACAAAATTGCTAGAGATTAAAGCAAAGAAATCTGAATTTCCATGACAAAAATATATTGGAACTGTAAAAATCAGCTAAAATGGATTTTTTATCCACTTTCTATTTTTTCAACAAATTTCCGAATCCATCTATGCAAAACAGAAATGAAAATCAAGCAGAAGAAATGTTGCACAAAGCACAGGAACAATTTTTGTGAAATAGGTAGATTTTTTGGCTGAAATCAAAATTCTATTGACATGCATCTTATTTTATAGTAAAATAAATCAAAAAGTGTGCACGTAAATTGTGCAAAGTGCAATAAAAATATGCGTAATCGAAATCATTCGTTTTTTAAATCATGAAGGAGGATGTTTGAACCATGAAGATCCAGAAAAAAGTATTTGCTGCCAGCTTGGCAGCTGCAATGGCATTGAATGCTGTTTGCGTCAGCTCGTTTTTCGGTGGCGTTTCCGCTGCTGGAGAAACAAAGTATGAATTTGAAGATGGTAAAATTACTGGAACTTCTATGAAAGAAGAAGACGTGGAAGGTGCAAGCGGCGGTAAAGTCGTTCACATGAAAGATGCCGGCGAATCCATTAAGTTGACAGTCAATGTTGAAAAAGCTGGCATGTATGACCTGAACATTTGCTATGCAACCGATGGCAGTGCAAAGACCCAGAAGCTGAATGTCAATGGCAGTCCGGTGGGCGATATTGCGTTGTCGAATCATGTTGATCTCAGCGAATCAAATGTTGCTAGAATCAAATTGAATGCTGGCGAAAATGAACTGGAATTTGTCAGCTACTGGGGCTGGACACAGTTTGACTACCTGACTTTGACCGAACCGAATTATCCGGAACTCTCTGCGACGAGTGACCTGGCAGACAAGAATGCAACGCCGGAAACACAGTCTTTGATGAACTATCTGGCAAGTGTTTATGGCGAACACATCATTTCTGGTCAGCAGGAAATTTATAATGGTGGCCCGCATGACTTTGAATATGAATTTAATTACATTAAAGATACTACTGGAAAGTCGCCGGCAATCCGTGGCTTTGACTTTTTGAATGCAGCAAATCCGCTGTATGGAAACGAAGATGGTACAACAAACCGTATGATCAGCTGGGCAAAGGATAACAATGGTATTGTAACAGCATCCTGGCACATTACCGTTCCGAAGAAATTCTCTGATTATAATGTTGGAGATAAGGTAGACTGGGCGAACGCAACTTATAAGCCGGGTGAAACAGACTTTGATACCGCTAAAGTTCTGGAAGAAGGTTCTAAGGAAAACGAATATTATAAGCTTTGTTTGAAACTGTTGGCAGAACAGCTTCAGAAGCTGCAGGATGCAAATGTTCCAGTTATCTTCCGTCCGCTGCATGAAGCAGAAGGCGGTGGCGGTGAAGATAAGTCCTGGTTCTGGTGGGGCAAGTCTGGTTCTGCTGTCTATAAAGACCTGTGGAAGCTGACTTACAAGACCTTGACCGAAGACTATGGTCTGCACAATATGATTTGGGAATGGAACAGCTATACCTTTGATACCTCTACCAACTGGTATCCGGGCGATGAATATGTAGATTTGGTTGCTTACGATAAGTACAACTGCACCGACTGGTCAACTGGTAGTGCTGTTCTGGTACACAATGACAGTGCAATCGGCGGTACATTCTACAGCTTGGTGGAACAGTATGGCGGTAAGAAGATGGTTGCCATGGCAGAAAACGACAGCATTCCGACACTGGAAAATCTCCAGATGGAAAAGGCTGGCTGGCTGTATTTCTGCCCGTGGTATGATGGCGGTTCAAATGATACGAACTTCCTGAGCAACGAAATGTTCAACAAGAAGGAAGACCTCAAGGAAATCTACACCAGTGATTATTGTATCACACTGGATGAACTGCCGGAAAATCTGTACAGCAACAGCGGTGCAATCATTACTACTACATCTGGCACTGGTCAGACAACCACCTCTACAACCACTACAACCACCACAACCATGACTACCACAAAGATTGATGGTGCAACCATGGCGGACATTGAAAACAATGACGGCGTTGTAAATATCATCTTTGACCGTTCGATGGGCAAGGAAATCCATCTGATTGTAAATCTGGATGACAGCCTTGGCTATGCAAACGGCTGTGTGGGCGTTTCTGTAAAGGTTGATGGCGTTAATTATTGGGTTTCTTACAAGTGGGAAGCAGATAAGTCGGGTGATATTGCTGTTGATTTGAGCAAGGACATCTACAACATTACCTACAACAACGGCAGCGACGAGGTTGAAGATGAAGCTTTGATTGCAAAGATTGCAGAAGCTGCACAGAAGGAAAAGCAGGCACAGTTCCAGGTATGGTGGGCAAACGATGCTGCTGGCAAAAAGGCAGACACTGCAAAGGCAAAGCTGGTAGCAGCTTATCTGAAGGATGAAAGCGGCGAAACTACCACTACAGAAACCGCAGTAACAACGACAGAAGCGACTGAATCTACTACCACTGCTTCTGCAGAAGGAACGACGACTGCACCGAGTGAAACTACCACAACCGTTACAACCGCTGCTACAACAGGTGGCGAAAGCGAAGCAATGTATGGTGATGTCAACATGGATGGTAAGGTAGACTTGACAGATGCGATTATATTGAACAAGTATCAGGCTGGTCTGGTGACATTCACTGATGCACAGAAAGCAAATGCAAACTGTGATATTACAGATGGCACAGAAAACATTACTGAAGATGATACCGTTGCTTTGATGCGATTTGTTCTCATGATGGAAGGTTATGAAAACCTGCCATACAATGCTGCAAAGTAAATAGCAATCATTTTTAAAAGTGAGCAGATTTTCACCGCACAGGAAAAGAAATTTCTCTGTGCGGTGATTTGTTTTTGTTGGACGGTTGACAAGTCGGGATATTCGCTTGAAATTGTATAAAAAAGAAAAAATTCCTTTAAATGGGTTGACAAAATAAGGAATATATGCTATAATATTACCAGTTCATTCATAAGAATGGATGTAAGCGACCAAATTAAGACAGGGAATTTATAGGAGGATGTTCATGATGAAAAAGGCAATCAGTTTGGGATTAGCGTTTTGTTGTTTGTGTAGCATCGGATTTACTGGATGCGGTGCAGGCGGAGGCTCAAAGGGTGGGTACAAAGATGCATTGGAAGCAGCAGAAGCGGTTTTGATGGCACAATATACCAGAGATGCTGCGACGATAATGAAGTTGTTACCACCCGAAGGAAGAGCGTATTGGGAAGATGATAAAAATCTGACAGAAAATCAGCTGGAAGATTATATTCAAGATGTATTGAATAAGAATGAACGCGAACATGATGATGTTTCTATAGAGGTAAGCAATAATATTTCTTCAGAAAACGATATTGAAGTGGTAAAAGATGTAAATGATTGCTTAAAGAGATATGAAATAACAGCGGACGAAACGATATATTTTAATAATTTTGATGTAATTCTGGATGGCGAAAAAGAGGTACATACCACAAATGATGCATATGTTTATAAGTATAACGGAAGATGGTATGGAATTTATTTGGAATACTATTTTTATGATGATTAAATATTAATATCAATTGAATCTGCATAATCTGGAAACCAACAGAGGTTCACCGCACAGGAAAAGAAATTTCTCTGTGCGGTGATTTGTTTTTCATGAATAGTTGACAAGCCGGAAAAGTTGTGCTATAATTAAATTTACGACAGTTCGTTTGCACCATCCTGTCGTTAAACAAAACCAGGGCTGCCAAAATTTTTTCGTTGTTACAACAGGCGGTTGCCTGTTTTCTATCAAACGATCGGCGGTCTTTCTTTTTGCAGAAAGCACCGCCTTTTTTATGGCTTATTTTTAGAGAGAGGGATGCAATTCATATGTATCAGCTGAAAGCAAAAGCAGCATTTGACAGTGCTCATTTTTTAAGTGGTTACAAGGGAAAGTGTGCGAACCTGCACGGACACCGCTGGACGATTGAAGTAATCGTAGAGCAGGAAGACTTGCAGACAGAGGGTGTCTGTCGGGGAATGTTAATTGATTTCGGGGACTTGAAAAAAGCCCTGCGGGCATTGGCAGATTTCTATGACCACGCTTTGATTTATGAAGAAGGTTCGCTGCGGCAGACAACCGTACAGGCATTGCAGGAAGAATCGTTTCGCCTGATTCCAGTTCCGTTCCGACCGACCGCAGAATGCTTTGCAAAGCACTTTTTCCATCAGTTACAGCAGCAGAATTTGCCTGTAAAACGGGTCATTGTCTATGAAACACCGGATAATTGTGCGGCGTATGAGGAGGCGGAAACCAAGTGAGTGCTACCTATCGGGTTGCAGAACAGTTTGTCAGCATCAACGGCGAGGGAACACGGGCTGGAGAATTGGCGGTTTTTGTACGGCTCTGCGGTTGTAATTTGCAGTGCAGTTATTGTGATACGCAGTGGGCAAATCAGCCAGATGTTTCTTACCAGCTGCAAACTACCGAAGAAATTGTACAGGCAATCTTAGAAACGGGCGTTCGGAATGTCACCTTAACTGGTGGAGAACCGCTGCTCACACCAAATGTTGCAGGGCTGATTGCTGCAATTACCGCACAGCCGACCTTGTCACTGGAGATTGAAACAAACGGTAGCGTTCCCCTGCAATCGTTTGCAGCAATCCAACCTCGTCCGATTTTTACGATGGACTATAAGTTGCCGTCCAGTGGGATGGAACATAAGATGTGTCTGGAAAATATGCAGCTGCTGCAACCGCAGGATACTGTAAAACTGGTTTCTGGTTCGCTGGAAGATTTGGAACGGGGAGCAGCATTGATTCAACAGTATGACTTGACGCATCGCTGTCATGTCTATTTTAGTCCGGTGTTTGGCTCAATTGAACCACAGGAAATGGTACAGTTTTTGATTGAGCGGAAGTTGAACGGCGTGCGGCTGCAATTACAGCTGCATAAATATATTTGGGATCCACAGGAACGTGGCGTTTAAAAAGCAGAAAGGAAGCGGCAGAAATGGCAATTGATACAGAAGCCATTGCATACCATGTAAAGGGTATTTTAAAGGCATTGGGCGAAGATCCGGAACGGGAAGGACTGAAAGAAACACCGGAACGGGTTGCAAGAATGTATGCGGAAGTATTCGCCGGAATTGCATATAGTAATCATGAAATTGCAGAGATGTTCGGAAAGACGTTTTCCAAACCGGAAACCGATGCCGGACAGACTGTAGTAACGATGAAAGACATCAGCGTATTCAGCTACTGCGAACACCACATGGCATTGATGTATGATATGCACGTGAATGTGTCCTATGTTCCGCACGGAAAAGTGTTGGGATTGAGCAAGGTTGCAAGAATCTGTGATATGGCAGCAAAGCGGCTGCAATTGCAGGAACGGCTCGGACAGGATATTGCAGAAATCATTATGGAAGCAGCAGGCACACCGGACGTGGGCGTTGTGATTACGGGTTCGCATAGCTGCATGACGGCAAGAGGCATTCGGAATGTGCCGGCAGTGACGACTACAACCACTTTTTGCGGAGCATATGAAACAGATGTCACCTTGCAGCAGAGAGTCATGAACTGAGTACAGAAAGGATGGAATGATTATGAAAGCAATGGTATTATTCAGCGGCGGCGTAGACAGCACTACCGCATTGGCATTGGCAGTTGAAAAGTACGGAGCATCGGAAGTGCTGGCACTTTCGATTTATTATGGACAGAAGCATAAAAAGGAACTGGGAGCTGCACAGAAAGTCGTCAATTATTATGGTGTTGCTTGGAAACAGCTGGACTTGACTACTATTTTTGCAGATTCCAATTGCAGCTTGCTGGAAAATTCTACAGAAGAAATTCCGCAGGAAAGCTATGCAGAACAGCTGGAAAAAACCAATGGTGCACCGGTTTCCACGTATGTGCCGTTCCGGAACGGTCTGTTTCTGGCATCTGCTGCCAGTATGGCACTGTCAAACGGTTGTGAAGTGATTTATTACGGGCCGCATGCAGATGATGCTGCTGGAAATGCATATCCGGATTGCAGCACCGTCTTTAATGATGCCATGAAAACAGCAATTTATGAGGGCAGCGGCCATGAACTGCGAGTAGAAGCCCCGTTTGTCACATGGACAAAGAAAGACATTGTAAAAAAAGGCTTGGAACTGCACGTTCCATATGAATTGACGTGGAGTTGCTACGAGGGTGGCGAGAAGCCGTGTGGTGTTTGCGGAACGTGTCGAGATCGACAGGCTGCATTCTTAGCGAATGGTGTAGAAGACCCACTTCTGAAATAAATAAAACAATTGACAAAAAGGAGATTCTCACATGACAGGTAGAACCAAAGAAGAAACGAATGGCGTGACCCTGCTGGGCAACCAGCACACCCAATACCCGAACGACTATGACCCAAAGGTTCTGGAAACATTCGTCAATAAGCATCCAGACCACGATTATTTTGTCAAGTTTAACTGTCCAGAATTTACAAGCCTTTGCCCGATTACCGGACAGCCGGACTTTGCGACCCTCTATATTTCCTATGTGCCGGATGAAATCATGGTGGAAAGCAAGTCACTGAAACTGTATCTGTTCAGTTTCCGGAATCATGGCGATTTTCATGAGGACTGCGTGAATATTATCATGAATGACCTGATTGAGCTGATGCACCCGAGATACATTGAAGTATGGGGAAAGTTCCTGCCGAGAGGCGGTATTTCGATTGACCCATATTGCAACTATGGCATGCCAGGCACAAAGTGGGAGCAGGTAGCATGGGAACGCCTGACACATCACGATTTATATCCGGAAACGGTTCGGAATCGCTGAGTGAATGCAGCAAATGACTGTACAAACTGAAAAAACAGCTGCTTTTTTCTTGCGGACAAAATCGGCAAACTTTGTTTTTTTAAGAAGAAACATGGAAAAACACCGATTTCTTTTCTGATTTCTTTGAAATTCGTTTGTTTGCAAGGATGAAACAGGAAAAAGAAAGAAAAAAGCGAAAAAACTTATTTTTCTTAGAAAAAACACCTGTTTTGCTATTGACAAATCAAGCCGGATTCGCTATAATAAGAACAGTTCATTTGAACAGCCAAAAAATAGAAGATAGAGCAATGACGCTCGTAAGGATTTTTCAGAAGTGAAAAGTCTTTACGGGCGTTTTCTGTTTTTTCGGCTGTTACGGTTCAAAAAACGACAAGGAGCAAAGGCTTATGGATAACTATAGAGAACAAGCACCATTTCCGGCACAGGGACTCTATGACCCACGGTTTGAACATGAAAACTGTGGAATTGGTGCGGTTGTAAATATGAAGGGCGAAACAGACCGCAGCGTTGTAGATAACGCCCTGAAAATCGTGGAAACCCTCGAACACAGAGCCGGAAAAGATGCAGAGGGAAAAACCGGTGACGGTGTCGGCATCTTGCTTCAAATCTCGCACACGTATTTTTCCAAGGTTGCAAAGGAATTGAATATTCCAATCGGCGACAAGCGGGAATATGGCATTGGTATGTTCTTCTTTCCACAGACCAAGGCAAAGTACGAAAAGGCAATGAAAACCTTTGAACAGGTTCTGAAAGAAGAAAACCTCGAATTCCTCGGCTGGAGAGAAGTTCCGGTAAATCCGTCTGTTCTGGGTTCTAAGGCACTGGAAAGTATGCCGCACATCATGCAGGCATTCATCAAGAAGCCGAAGGATTGCGAAAAGGGCATTGCATTTGACCGGAAGCTGTATGTTGCAAGAATGGTATTTGAAAAGCGGGAAACAGAAACTTATGTCGTTTCCTGCTCCAGCAGAACGATTGTCTATAAAGGTATGTTCTTAGTCAAGCAGCTGCGGTTGTTCTACGAGGATTTGAACAGTCCGGATTATCATTCTGCAATTGGTATCGTGCACTCTCGATTCAGTACCAACACCAATCCAAGCTGGCAGCGTTCGCACCCGAACCGGATGATGGTACACAACGGCGAAATCAATACCATCACCGGAAACGTGGATAAGATGTTGAGCCGGGAAAACATCCTGAAAAGCGATGTTCTCGGTGACCGGATGAAAGATATTGTCCCGATGCTGGATGTCAGAGGTTCGGACTCTGCACGGCTGGATAACACACTGGAATTTATGATGATGTCCGGCATGGATTTGCCGCTGGCAGTCATGGCAACCATTCCAGAACCATGGCAGCACATTCCGACAATGAGCCGGGAAAAGAAAGCATTCTATCAGTATTATGCAACGATGATGGAACCGTGGGATGGTCCTGCATCCATTATTTTCACAGATGGCGACATCATGGGGGCAGTACTGGACAGAAACGGTCTGCGTCCATCTCGGTATTATCTGACTGACGACGGCAAGGGTAACCGGTATCTGGTTCTCTCCTCGGAAGTTGGTGCATTGGAAATTCCGTCTGATGTCATCGTCAAAAAAGAACGGTTGCACCCAGGCAAAATGCTGTTGGTAGATACCGTAAAGGGTGAATTGATTGAGGACGAAACCCTGAAAAATGATTACGCAAAGCGGCAGCCATATGGCGAATGGTTAGACCATAACCTGTATCCGCTGGCAGACCTGAAAATTCCGAACAAGCGTCCGTTCCGGTATCACGGTATGGAACTGAAGCGGTTGCAGCGTGCATTTGGCTATACCTATGAAACCATGTACAGCATGATGATTCCAATGGCTCTGAACGGTGGCGAACCGACCGCAGCCATGGGTGTTGATGTGCCGATTCCGCCGCTTTCCAAGCAGAATCCGCCGCTGTTCGACTATTTCAAGCAGCTGTTCGCACAGGTTACCAATCCGCCGATTGACTCTATTCGGGAATCCGTCATCACAGATACGACCGTTTATTTAGGTGCAGCTGGCAACCTCCTGAAAGAAGAAGAGGCAAACTGCCGAGTGCTGAAAGTAGAAAATCCGATTTTGACCAGTCTGGATTTGATGAAAATTCGGGATTCTCATATTGAAGGCTTGCAGACAGCTGACATTTCCATGCTGTATACCAAGGATACTTCACTGGCAGATGCCATTTCCAATCTGTATGCACAGGCAGATGCTGCACACGATGCCGGAGCAGCGATTTTGATTCTGACAGACCGTGGTGTTGACCAGGAACACATTGCAATTCCGTCCTTGCTGGCAGTTGCAGCACTGGAAACCTATTTGGTACGCACCAGAAAGAATACCGCTGTTTCTCTGATTGTAGAAACTGCAGAACCGACCGAAGTCCATCACTTTGCAACTTTGCTCGGTTTTGGTGCAAGTGCAGTCAATCCGTATTTGGCACTGGATACCCTGTATGAAATGACCAACACTGGCGAACTGGATAAGGATTATTCGCAGGCAAGCAAGGCATACATTCAGGCAGTTGTCAGCGGTATCGTAAAGATTGCCTCGAAGATGGGCATTTCCACCATTCAGTCTTATCAGGGCTCTAAGATTTTTGAAGCCCTCGGCATTGCAAAGTCTGTTTGTGAACAGTTCTTCCCGGATACCGTCAGTCGGGTTGGCGGTATCGACTTGCAGGACATCAGCAACCGTTCATTGGCTCTGCATGATGCAGCTTTTGACCCGAACGGTTTGATGACCGAAGAAGAAGTTCGCAGCATTGGTACACACAAAGCAAGAAGCAATCAGGAAGAACATCTCTATAATCCGGAAACGATTCACCTGTTGCAGCAGGCAACATGGAGAGATGATTACAACCTGTTTAAACAATATACAGCCTGTCTAAATGAAGAGCACAAGCATGTAACATTGCGGAGCACACTGGACTTCCGGTTTGCAGAAGACGGCGGCATTCCGCTGGAAGAAGTCGAGAGCGTCGAAAGCATTATGCGGCGGTTCAAGACGGGTGCAATGTCCTATGGTTCGATTTCGCAGGAAGCACACGAATGCATGGCAATGGCAATGAACCGCATCGGCGGCAAGTCCAACAGCGGGGAAGGCGGCGAAGATTTGGAACGAATCGTCACTTCTGGTAGTGCCGTTGATAAATGTTCTGCCATCAAGCAGGTTGCCTCTGGACGGTTCGGTGTCACTTCTAAATACTTGACTTCCGCAAAGGAAATTCAAATTAAGATGGCACAGGGTGCAAAGCCAGGCGAAGGCGGACACCTGCCAGCAAAGAAAGTTTATCCGTGGATTGCAAAGACCAGACATTCTACACCGGGTGTGGCACTGATTTCTCCGCCACCGCACCACGATATTTATTCCATTGAAGACTTGGCACAGCTGATTTACGACCTGAAGAATGCCAACAAGCGTGCAAGAATTTCCGTAAAGCTGGTTTCAGAAGCTGGCGTTGGAACGATTGCAGCCGGCGTTGCAAAGGCTGGTGCAGGCGTTATTCTGATTTCCGGTTATGACGGCGGTACGGGTGCAGCACCGAGCAGCTCCATCCACAATGCCGGATTGCCGTGGGAACTGGGCTTGGCAGAAACCCACCAAACCTTGATTATGAACGGTCTGCGTTCTAAGGTTGTCATTGAAACCGATGGTAAGATGATGACAGGACGAGATGTCATCATTGCAGCAATGCTGGGTGCAGAAGAATACGGTTTTGCAACTGCTCCGCTGGTAACAATGGGTTGCGTCATGATGCGTGTCTGCAACTTGGATACCTGCCCGGCAGGCGTTGCAACGCAGAATCCGGAATTGCGGAAGCGGTTCAAGGGCAAGCCGGAATACATCATCAACTTTATGCGATTCATTGCACAGGAAATGCGGGAATACATGGCGAAGCTAGGTATCCGTACCATGGATGAACTGATTGGACGTTCTGATTTGTTGGTACAGAGAAGTTTCCCGGCTGGCTCAAAGGAAAGCAAGATTGATATGTCGAACATCCTGACCAATCCGTATGTAGGCAAGAATGTTCCGCAGCACTTCCATCCGAAGGATGCATTTGATTTCAAGCTGGCAGAAACGATTGATGAAACGACCATCATTCCAGCAATGCAAGAAGCACTGGCAAAGAAGAAGAAAAAGACCTTGAAGCTGAATGTCAGCAACCTGAACCGGACACTGGGCACATTGTTCGGGGCAGAAATCACACGGAAGTATTACAACACACTGGAAGAAGACACCTTCACATTGCAGTGCAAAGGCTCTGGCGGACAGAGTTTCGGTGCATTCATTCCAAAGGGCTTGACGCTTGAGCTGGAGGGCGACAGCAACGACTACTTCGGAAAGGGACTTTCCGGCGGTACATTGGTTGTCTATCCGCCAAAGGATGCGAAATTCCAGGCAGATGAAAATATTATTATTGGTAATGTTGCTCTGTTCGGTGCAACCAGCGGTAAGGCGTTTATTGCTGGTGTTGCTGGCGAACGGTTCTGCGTCCGGAACTCCGGTGCAACCGTTGTCGTAGAAGGCGTGGGCGACCATGGTTGTGAATATATGACCGGTGGTTGTGCAGTCATCCTCGGCAAGACCAGCAAGAACTTTGCAGCCGGCATGAGTGGCGGTATTGCTTATGTACTGGACGAAGAAAGCGATTTGTACACCAAGCTGAATAAAGCACTGGTTGGCTTCAGCAAGGTGACACATCCAGAAGATGTTGCACAGCTGAAAGAACTGATTACGGAACACGTTGCAAGAACGCACTCCGTCAGAGGACAGGAAATTCTGGATCAGTTTGATGCTTATTTGCCGAAGTTTAAGAAGATTGTACCGCACGATTATGCAAAGATGCTCCGCTCCATCCGGCAGTTTATGGATCAGGGATTGCCGCAGGAAGAAGCAAAAATCGAAGCATTCTATGTCAATACAAAGTGAGCAGGAGGGGCGTATCATGGGAAAAGCAACGGGATTTCTGGAATATGAACGGGTGGAGAATCCGGGGCAGGAGCCGCTCGAACGCATAAAGACCTATCGGGAATTTCATACACCACTGAATCTGGAAGAACGGCAGAAACAGGGTGCACGCTGCATGGATTGCGGTGTTCCATTCTGTCAGAACGGAAAGCCAATCATGGGCATGGTGTCCGGCTGTCCGCTGAACAACCTCTGTCCGGAGTGGAACGAACTGGTTTATAAGGGCAGAATGGAAGATGCAGCCAGACGGCTGCTGTTGACCAACTGCTTTCCGGAGTTTACCTCCAGAGTATGTCCGGCACTTTGTGAAAAGGCTTGCACCTGCGGATTGTACGGCGACCCTGTTACCGTGAAAGAAAACGAATATGCCATCATTGAATCGGCTTATGAAAGCGGATTCATGAAGCCGAGAATCCCAAAGGTGCGGACGGGAAAGAAAGTAGCCGTCATTGGTTCTGGCCCTTCCGGTTTGGCAGCCGCTTTGCAGCTGAACCGGAGAGGACACTCCGTAACCGTCTATGAACGGGAAGACCGTGTCGGCGGTCTGCTGATGTATGGTATTCCAAATATGAAGCTGGAAAAGACCGTCATTGACCGCCGGATTGCTCTGATGGAGCAGGAGGGTGTTGTATTCCGGACGGGTGTGGATGTCGGTAAGGATATTTCTGCGGAAGAACTTCAGAAACAGTATGATGCAGTGGTATTGGCTTGTGGTTCTTCCAATCCAAGAAACATCAATGCACCGGGCAGAGAATCCAAGGGCATTTATTATGCAGTAGAATTTTTGAAGGCAACCACAAAGAGCTTGATTAACTCCAACTTGTCTGATGGTTATTATATCAGTGCAAAGTACAAGAATGTCATCGTCATCGGCGGCGGCGATACCGGAAACGACTGCGTAGGAACGGCAATTCGGCACGGCTGCAAATCTGTCATTCAGCTGGAAATGATGCCAAAGCTGCCGGATCAGCGTGCAGAGAACAACCCTTGGCCGGAGTGGCCGAGAATCTGCAAGACCGATTACGGTCAGGAAGAAGCCATTGCAGTATTCGGACACGACCCGAGAATTTATCAGACAACGGTAAAACGATTCATTCCAAATGAGGAAGGACATCTGAAAGCCGTTGAAACGATTAAGCTGCAATCGGTACGGGATGAAAAGACCGGACGGATGCGGATGGAAGAAATTCCGGGCAGTGAACAGATTCTGGAAGCCGATTTGGTTTTGATTGCAGCCGGATTCTTAGGGGCACAGTCCTATGTTGCAGATGCATTCGGTGTCAATCTGAATGCCAGAACCAACGTGGCAACTGAAACACCGGATTCCTATCAGACCAATGTAGAGAATGTATTCACGGCTGGCGATATGCACAGAGGACAGTCTTTGGTTGTCTGGGCAATTCGGGAAGGCAGAGAAGCCGCTCGTGCAGTGGATGAATATTTGATGCATTACAGCAACCTCTAAACATACATCTCAAACAAACCGAAAAACAGTCGTTCTCTTTCCATAGAGGACGGCTGTTTTCATCTGTAAAAATTTTTTGGTAAGACTAGAAAAAGCTCAGAAAGTGTGGTATAATCAACAGAAAGGAGGGGAGCTTTTTATGACCAAACAAGAAACGGCACTGCGAGCCTGTACGATACTGGAAGAATATTATCCGGAATCGGTCTGTGCGTTGCAGTACAAAGAGCCATATGAATTATTGATTGCGGTGCGGCTTTCCGCACAGTGTACCGATGCACGGGTCAATATTGTCACGAAAACGCTGTTCCAGCAGTATCCAACGCTGGAATCGTTTGCAGCTGCCAATTTGGAAGAACTGGAGCAGGCAGTGAAACCCTGCGGGTTCTATCACATGAAAGCGAAGAGCATCAAAGAAATGGCAATTCGGCTGCTGACAGTCTATGACGGCAAAATTCCGGATACGATGGAAGAACTGCTGACGTTGCCAGGCGTTGGACGGAAAACGGCAAATTTGATTTTAGGCGATGTCTACGGGCAGCCGGCAATTGTCACGGATACGCATTTTATTCGTATCACCGGACGGCTGGGGTTGACCACGAATAAAGAACCGGCAAAAGTGGAACGGGACTTGCGTCCGCTGATTCCACCGGAACGCTCTTCGGACTTTTGCCATCGAATCGTGCAGTTCGGACGAGATATCTGTCGGGCAAGAAAGCCGCTCTGCGGAAACTGTCCGATGGCAGATTTTTGTCCGTCCAGAGAGGCATAATGCAGCCAGATAAAGTCAAAATCCGGCTGTTCAAACAAAAGAACAACCATTTTTCACATGGATTTTATACGATTTTTTGAAAAAAGAATTGACAAATACAAGGCGGTGTGCTATACTGGTACTTGTATATTTACAGGAAAAGGCGGTAATCCGATGGGAATATTTAGTAAATTATTTGGCTCTTACAGTACGAGAGAGCTTGCACGTATTGAACCGATTAAGCAAAAAGTTCTGGCACTGGACGAAGAATATACAGCTTTATCAGATGCAGAATTAAAGGGAAAGACACAGGAATTCCGTGACCGGCTGGAAAGCGGTGAAACACTGGATTCCATGATGGCAGAAGCACTGGCAACTGTCCGGGAAGCAGCGTATCGTGTACTGGGCAAGAAACCGTTTCCAGTACAGATTATTGGTGCAATCGTTCTGCATCAGGGACGAATTGCAGAAATGAAAACCGGTGAAGGTAAAACTTTGGTAGCCTGCGTTGCATCCTATCTGAATGCACTGCCGGGCAAGGGCGTTCATGTTGTCACCGTAAACGACTACTTGGCAAAAACACAGTCCGATGAAATGGGCAAGGTGCTGCGGTTCTTGGGCTTAACGGTTGGCTGTATCCTGCATGGTCTGACCAACGACCAGCGGCGTGAAGCATATGCCTGTGATGTTACTTATGGTACGAACAACGAACTGGGCTTTGACTATCTGAGAGATAACATGGTTATCTATAAGAAGGACAAGGTACAGCGGGAACATAACTTTGCCATCGTCGACGAAGTGGACTCCATCTTGATTGATGAAGCAAGAACCCCGTTGATTATTTCTGGTCGTGGGGACAAGTCCACTTCTCTGTATGGCGTTGTGGACAAGTTTGCAAAGACCTTGACCCCGACCATGGTTGTCGAAATGGACAGCAAGCAGGATCAGGAAGACACCAACGAAAATGCCGATTACATCATTGATGAAAAGGCAAAGACTGCAACCATTACCCGTCGTGGTGTCAAGAAAGCAGAAGATTATTTTGCAATTGATAACCTGATGGCACCGGAAAACTTGACTTTGCTGCACCACATCAATCAGGCATTGAAAGCCAATGGTGTTATGCGAAAGGATATTGACTATATCGTAGAAGACGGCGAAGTTGTCATCATTGATGAATTTACTGGTCGTAAGATGCTGGGCAGACGGTTTAATGATGGTCTGCATCAGGCAATTGAAGCGAAGGAAGGCGTAAAGGTTGCAAGAGAATCCAAGACACTGGCAACCATTACATTCCAGAATTATTTCCGTCTGTATAACAAGCTCTCCGGTATGACTGGTACTGCCATGACGGAAGAAGATGAATTCCGGGAAATTTACAAGTTGGATGTAATTGCAATCCCGACCAACCGACCAATCAAGCGAATTGACCGGAACGATTTGGTTTACCGGACAGAAGCTGCAAAGTATCGTGCCATCATTGAACAGATTATCGAATGCCACGAAAAAGGACAGCCAGTACTGGTTGGTACGATTTCCATTGAAAAATCCGAACTGCTCTCCGCAATGCTGAAAAAGAAGGGCATCAAGCACGAAGTTTTGAATGCGAAGTATCACGCAAAGGAAGCAGAAATTGTTGCACAGGCTGGTAAGCTGGGTGCAGTTACCATTGCAACCAACATGGCTGGTCGTGGTACGGATATTATGCTGGGCGGTAATGCAGAATTTTTGGCAAGAGCAGAAATGCGGAAGAAAGCATATCCGGAAGAGATCATTACCGAAGCCATCGGTTACGCCGATACCGACAATGAAGAAGTATTGGCAGCCAGAGAAGAATATCAGGAACTGTATCGCAAATACAGTGCAGAAGTCAAGGAAAAGGCAGTGGCGGTCAAGGAAGCAGGCGGTCTGTATATTTTGGGTACAGAACGGCATGAATCCAGAAGAATTGATAACCAGCTGCGTGGTCGTTCTGGTCGTCAGGGTGACGAAGGTGAAAGCCGGTTCTTCCTGTCTGTCGAAGATGACCTGATGCGTGTATTTGCTGGTGACCGTCTGGAAAACCTGATGCGGACACTCAATGTCGATGAAAATACACCGATTGAAAGCAAGTCCCTGTCCAAGATTATCGAATCTTCTCAGAAGAAGGTAGAAGGCAGAAACTTCAGTATTCGTAAGAATGTCCTCAATTATGATGACGTTATGAATACCCAGAGAGAAATCATCTATAAGGAACGGCAGCAGGTACTGGATGGCGAAGACCTCCACGACAGCATCTTGAAGATGATGGAAGAACTCATCAGCGATACTGTAAAGCAGTATATCAATGAAGAAGTCGTTGACCGGACACAATGGAATCTGGTTGGTCTGAAGGATCACTTCTTAGGCTGGATTACAGAAGAACATGACCTCGAATATGAGGGAGAAGAACTCGAAAAGCTGACCGTAGATACACTGATTGAAACCCTGACAGAAAAGGCAAAGAGCCTCTATGCAGCACGGGAAGAACAGTATGGTTCAGATGTCATTCGGGAACTGGAACGGGTTGTTATGCTGAAGGTCGTTGATACCAAGTGGATGGCACACATTGACGATATGGACGAGCTCAAGAAGGGTATCGGTCTGCGTGCATATGGACAGCAGAACCCAGTTGTTGAATATCGGTATGAGGGCTTTGAAATGTTCGATGCAATGGTTGCTTCCATTAAGGAAGACACCATTCGGATGCTGTTGACCATGCAGCTGCGACAGAATCAGGCTCCGGAACGGGAACAGGTTTCTAAGCCGGATGCACCGAATGCAGGTGCTGGAGATGGTAGCTTTGGCACACAGAGAAGAAATCCGGCACGGGCTGCAAAGAAAAATCAGAAATAAGCAATAAAAAAACACAGTCAGAATGGATGGGTGCGATGAGTTGTCTGGGAAATCTCCTTTGGTTTTTGTGCTGCGGACTTTGGCAGGGGCTTTCGTGGCTGCTGGCAGGGCTTTTATGGTGCATTACCATTGTTGGAATCCCGATCGGATTACAGTGCTTTAAATTTGCTTCGCTGGCATTCTTCCCCTTTGGGAAAGAGGTGCGTTATGGTGGCGGAACGGTTTCCCTGCTCCTAAATCTGATTTGGATTTTGGTCAGTGGGATTCCGTTGGCAGTTGCTGCGGCAGTAAATGGAATTGGATTGTGCTGTACCATCATTGGCATTCCGTTCGGGTTACAGTGTTTTAAAATGGCAAAACTTGCTTTGATGCCGTTTGGTGCAGAAGTTTCCTAACCAGTGGCAGAGAAGATACAGAAACAACAAAAGGGGCGTGGCAGCAATGACACGCCCTTTTTTCAGAGAAAAGAGGCGTTTGAATGGAAACAGGATACGAGGCATTTTCGTTTTATTACGACCAGCTGACAGAAAATGTGGAATATCCGCAGCGAGCAGCCTATTTTCACAGGCTGATTCAGAAATACCGCCAATCGGAGGGCGTTGTACTGTTGGATTTGGCTTGCGGAACGGGCAGTCTTTCGGAAGAATTTGCAAAACTGGGCTATGATGTATTGGGTGTTGACTATTCCTATGGAATGCTGAATCAGGCAATGCAGAAGAAGCTCGAACACAACCTGCCGATTCAGTATATTTGTCAGGATATGCGAGAATTGGACTTGTACGGAACAGTGGATGTTACGGTCTGTGCATTGGATAGCTTAAATCATTTGGATTCGTTTTCTGATGTCAAAACCGTTTTTCAGCAGGTTTTCGATGTGACAGAACCCGGCGGTGTTTTTCTGTTTGATATGAATACGCCATATAAGCATCGGGAAGTGCTGGGAAATCAGATCTATCTGTATGATACAGATGATGTCTATTGTGTGTGGGAAAATCAGTATGAAGAGCCGGACAATCAAGTGACCATTCAGCTGCATTTTTTTGCTCGGCAGGAAGATGATACTTATGTCCGCTCAGAGGAATGCATGACCGAACGGGCATATCCACCGGAACAGGTAACCGCAGCGTTACAGCAGATTGGCTGGGAAGTGCTCGGCTGCTATCATGCAGACACAGAAGAGCCATTACGGGAAGACAGCCAGCGGATGGTATTTGCAGTGAGAAAAACAAAGTAAAGAGGAGCGTACAATATGGCAATTTTAAAGCGAGCAATTTCAAAAGATGCATCGGTTGTATCTTATGCACTGGATGCAACGGATATGGTTGCAGAAATCGAACGGATTCATGAAACCTCTGCGGTTGTAACCGCAGCATTGGGGCGGTTAGCAATCGCAGCCAGCATGATGGGCTATGGATTGAAGGGTGAAAAAGATACGGTTACCCTTCGGGTAGACGGAAAAGGTCCAGCAGGGCAGTTGGTTGCTGTTGCAGACAGCCACGGCAATGTAAAATGTGATGTAGAACATCCAATTGTGGAAATTCCGCTGAACGCACACGGAAAACTGGATGTTGGCGGAGCAGTCGGAACAGATGGAATGCTGTCTGTTGTGAAAGATTTGGGCTTGAAAGAACCCTATGTGGGAATGTGCCCGCTGGTATCCGGCGAAATTGCAGAAGATATTGCAAGCTATTTTGCAACCAGTGAACAGACTCCAACCGTCTGCGGACTGGGTGTTTTAGTAAATCCAGACTTGCACGTCAAAGCGGCTGGCGGTTATCTGATTCAGGTGCTGCCGTTTGCAAGCGATGCTTGTATTGACCAGCTGGAGAAGAATATTCAGGGCTTGCCACACGTTACAAAGCTGTTGACAGACGGCATGACACCTGACCAAATTGCATTGCGGTTGCTGGATGGATTAGAGCCAAATCTTCTGGATGAAGCAACGGTTTCCTATCACTGCGATTGCAGTCAGGAGCGGACAGAACGGGTCTTAGTCAGCCTTGGAAAGCAGGAACTGGAACAGATGGCAGCAGACGGTGAAAATATTACAGTGACTTGTCATTTCTGCCACAAGCAGTATACTTTTACACCGGACGAACTGCGGAAACTTGCAAAGAAGTCATAAATGGACAAACACGAAGCACTCCAACAGTATTTTGGACATGCCACCTTTCGGGATGGACAGGAAGAAGTTGTGGATGCGATTTTGCAGGGGCGGGATGTTTTGGGCATTATGCCGACGGGAGCAGGAAAATCGGTCTGCTACCAGCTTTCTGCCATGTTGCTTTCTGGTTTGACAATTGTCATTTCACCGCTGATTTCGCTGATGAAAGACCAAGTGGATAGTCTGCTGGAAATCGGTATCTCTGCTGCCTATCTCAATAGCAGCATGGATGCTGGAGAATATCAAGTGACCATGTTGCAAGCCCGACAGGGCATCTATCGTATTTTATATGTTGCACCGGAACGGCTGCAAACAGAAGGTTTTTTATCGTTTGCAGAGCAGGCAGAAATTTCGATGGTTACGGTGGATGAAGCACACTGCGTTTCTCAGTGGGGGCAGGACTTCCGGCAAAGTTATCTCAGCATTGCAGAATTTTTGAACAAGCTGCCAAAGCGTCCGATTGTCAGTGCTTTTACGGCTACTGCAACCGAGCAGGTCTGCAAGGACATCTGTCGTCTATTGCAGCTGCAAGATCCGTTTCAGATTACAACAGGTTTTGACCGGAAAAACTTGTATTTTGCTGTCCGAACCCCTCGCAACAAAGAACAGGAACTTCTGGAATTGTTACAGGAACGTCGGGGAAAGAGTGGCATTGTCTATTGCTTAGCACGAAAAACCGTGGAAGAACTTTGCGACCGACTTTGTGAGCAGGGATTTCCGGCAACCCGATATCATGCCGGACTCTCACAGGCAGAACGGGCAGCCAATCAGGAAGCATTTCTGTTTGATACAAAGCCCATTATGATTGCAACCAATGCCTTTGGCATGGGGATTGATAAATCCAATGTGTCTTTTGTCGTGCATTACAATATGCCGAAAGATTTAGAGAGTTATTATCAGGAGGCAGGGCGTGCCGGACGAGATGGCGAACCAGCAGATTGTATTTTATTATACAGTGGGCGAGATGTTCAAACGCATTTATTTCTATTGGATCAGGCACGGGAGATTTCTGAAATACAGGATGCCCAGCAGAAAGAACAGTGGCTGACTCGCAGCAAAGAACGGCTGCGAATCATGGCAGGCTATGCCACAACAACGAATTGCCTGCGAGAATATTTGTTGCGGTATTTTGGCGAGCGAGCACCGCAGTGTTGCGGACACTGTTCCAACTGTCAGGGCACATTTGAAACAACAGATATTACCCTAGAGGCGAAGAAAATCATTTCCTGTGTCTATCGAGGGTTGCAGCATCATTATCACTTGAGCCGAACGCTGGCAGCAGATGTTCTGACGGGCAGCAAAAAAGCTGCGATTTCAGAAATGCAGTTAAATCGGCTTTCCACCTATGGCATTTTGAAAGAATGCACCGCCCGTCAAGTCGTACAGATGATTGATGCTCTGCTAGATTTGCATATTTTGGAACTGCAAACATATCGGGACTTTCAGATGCTGCAACTCACACCAGCAGCAGCCGAGGTGATTCGAGGAAATCAACAGGTGCTCTGGCGGCGGAGAAAAGAAGAACGAAAAGCAGTTTTTATTCCAAAACCAAAGCCAACCGTGGAAGAAGACGTGGAAGAGGCACTGTTTCAGCGACTATCTGCCCTGCGGGCAAAGCTGGCAGAGAAAGAACACATGCCAGCGTATATTGTCTTTTCCAATGCAGCCCTACGAGATATGTGCCGAAAAAAGCCCAGCAGTTTGGCAGCGTTTCGGCAGGTTTCCGGCGTTGGGATTATCAAATCGCAGAAATACGGGAAGGCGTTTATCAAAGAAATTGCAGCGTATACAGCAGAAAAATCGGCAGACAAATAACGGTCGGCTGCAAAGGAGGCAGAATCAGTGAAATACACATTTGGAACAATTGCAGATATTCCAGCACTAATCGACATGCGAACAGCATATATTTTAGAAGACTTTGGAGAACTGTCCCTAGAGGACGAGGCAATCATGCGAAAGACCTTGCCGGATTACTTTTCAGAGCATTTAAATCGGGACTGCATTGCATTTCTGGCAAAGGATGGGGAAACGGTTGTTTCCGTGGCGTTGCTGATGATTCTGCAAAAGCCTTGCCATCCAAAAATGATTCATGGAAAGATGGGAGAAGTCCTCAGCGTGTATACGCTGCCTGCCTATCGCCGACAGGGCATTGCACAGCACAATATGCAACGACTGGTTGATTATGCGAGAGCCAACGGGCTGGATTATGTGAATCTCTCTGCCACAAAAGCCGGCTATCCAGTTTATCAAAAAGTTGGGTTTTCCGAACGGCAATCCCATTATACAGAGATGCAGATTCGGTGAACAAAAATCGGATTTTTGTTCAGATGTAAAAAAATTTTACAAATTTGCAGAAACCACTTGCTTTTTTTCTGCACATATTGTATAATAGTCTTACAGCAATGCAAGAGCGTTGCAGAATACAGCCGCTCTCAGGAGCAGACAGGAGGACGACATGTCGGAAGAAAGAAACGAATTTACACCGGATTTGTTTACCCTTGAAGATGAGGACGGAAACGAGCAGGTTTTTGAATTGCTGGATGTTCTGGAATACGAGGACAACACCTATTATGCATTAGTTCCTTATTATGGCGATGATGAAGATGCTTTGGCACAGGATGACGGAGAATTTGTCATCTTAAAGACCGAAGAAGTCAATGGGGAAGAAATGCTGGTTTCCATCGAAGAAGATGCAGAATATGAAACCATCGGAAACAAGTTCCTGGAACGCCTAAATGAAATTTACGGCGATGAGGACGACGAAGAAGATGAGGATGACGACGAAATTTTTGAATAATCGCAAGAATTTTTTAGTCAACAAAATTCCTCATAAATTTTCGGAAAAAAGATTTGATTTTTTCTGAAAAGTGTGTTATACTATAGCTAAGAAAAATATAACTGCCTTGTTGCATGATGCACGTTGCGTGTCAATGCGGTTTTTATAATCCAACACTTTTTTAAAGGGAATTTAGCTCTGGATTTGGATTGCAGACCTCCCGCTTTGCGGACGAAGGGAGCGTGAAGGATACAGGCGGATACCCACCTTGCTATTTTAGCTTGGTTTTATGTGCCGCATGACGGCAAGGCGGTTTATTTTTCTCATAAAAACAACAACAGCAGGCTGTCGGATATTCCGATGACCTGCTGCTTTTGTTTTTATGGAGTTCTGAAAGATTAAGCGTGGAGCGTATTTTTCGCCGCAGCTACAATTTCTGCTGCTGCCTGTTCGACGCTTTTTTTGTCAAGTGAAACCACAACATCTGCATATTTTTCATAGAGTGGGCAGCGTTCTGCATAGAGTTCCGCCAAGTTGTTAGCGTTGCGGCAGACCACCCCTCTGGTAGTCAGATTGCCGACCTGTGCAGCAATTTCAGACAATTCCCGTTTTAAATAGATGACAGTTCCAATTTGTTTCAGGTGTTGCATGGCTGCATCGCTATAAATTGCACTGCCGCCAGTTGCAATGATGGTGTTTTCTACCTGTACTTGCCGTAAAATTTTGCTTTCCAGCTCAATAAAGCCATCAATTCCGAATTGGTCAATGAGGTGCATTAAATCTGCATGATAGGTATCCATAATGGTATCATCGGTATCAACAAAATTATACTGTAACGCAGCAGCAGCCATTTTTCCCAGTGTGCTTTTACCAGAGGCTGGCATACCAATTAAAATAAAGTTTGGCATTGTGGTTTGTTCCTTTCTGTTTCAAAGTGATTCTTATGTGGGATAAATTCCATTATAGCATTTTTAGAAAAAAATTGCAAGTTTCTTTTCCAAAACCCCGCAAAAAACAACAGATTTCGTGCGGATGTAAAAAATACTTGCAATTGTACGAAAAATGGGTTATAATGAGAAAGAAATGATGTCAAAAAAGGAGTTTTTCAATATGAACATGAATTTTATTCGGAAGCTGCCGATTCCGCAGGAATTGAAGAAGCAATTTTCTCTTTCTGATGAATTGGTTGCTGTAAAAGCCGCTAGAGATGTAGAAATTCAGAAAGTGTTCACCGGCGAATCAGATAAGAAGCTGTTAATTATTGGTCCTTGCTCTGCTGACCGGGAAGATGCTGTTCTGGATTATGTTTGCCGTCTGGCAAAGGTGCAGGAACAGGTCAAGGACAAGCTGATTCTGATTCCGAGAATCTACACCAACAAGCCGAGAACCACCGGAGAAGGTTATAAGGGCATGGTGCATCAGCCAGACCCGGAAAAGAAAGAAGATATGTTGCAGGGTGTCATTGCCATTCGGCAGATGCACACCAAGGCAGTAGAAATGACTGGTTTGACTTGTGCAGACGAAATGCTGTATCCGGAAAATCATCGGTATCTGTCTGACCTGCTGTCTTATGTTGCCGTTGGTGCTCGTTCTGTAGAAGACCAGCAGCACAGACTGACTGCAAGTGGTTTGGATATTCCGGTTGGTATGAAGAACCCGACTAGCGGTGACTTGTCCGTTATGATGAATTCTCTGATTGCAGCTCATGCAAGCCATACGTTCCTGTATCGTGGTTGGGAAGTGCAGACTGCAGGCAATCCGTTGTCCCATGCAATTCTGAGAGGCTATGTAGATAGTCAGGGTCACTCCATGCCAAACTATCACTACGAAGACCTGATGCATTTGTGCGAACTGTATGACCAGAAGAAACTTGCAGATCCGGCTGTCATTGTCGATGCAAACCATGCAAATTCCGGCAAGAAGTATCTGGAACAGATTCGGATTTGCAACGAAGTGCTGCATAGTTGCCGTCACAGCAATGACATCCGGAAGCTGTTCAAGGGCTTCATGATTGAAAGCTATATTGAAGATGGTGCACAGAAGATTGGCGAAGGCGTTTACGGAAAGTCCATTACAGATCCGTGCCTGGGCTGGGAAAAGTCCGAAAAGCTGATTTACACCATCGCAGACCAGCTTTAATGGCTTAGAAGCCAAAATTTTTGATACGTGCATAAAAAATGAGCAGATTTCCAGCAATGGGAACTGCTCATTTTTGTTTTATGGAACATTGGATACTTGCTGTGTCAACCGCTCAGGCTGTTCAAACCGTAGGTTTCGTCCAAGTATTGCTTGCCGGTTTCCGTCTGAAAATAGACGTTCCGAAAGTGGGTGATTGCCTTTTTGGTCATTTTTTCTTCTCTGGCATTGACCAGAAAATCTGCCTCGACCAAAATCTGAAAATCAATCCCGTCAATTTCTGTATAGGTGTGGTGATGTCCAACTAAGAAACAAACCCGGTCAATCAGAGAATCAGAAAAGCCAATGGTCATCAGCATGGCACGGGCAAGCGGTGGACCTTCTTTTTCTTGATAAGCCCCTGCAGCAGAACGATATTTCCGCTCCGCAGCGTGAATACCAATGTCATGTACCAGTGCAGCCGCTTCAATTCGTGTTTGCAGCAGAGCATTGACCTGTTCGCTCTGTGCAATGGCACTGGCAAACGCATAGACTTTCATAAAATGATGGATTCGTTTCGGGTCATCGTGGTACAGCGTAATCATTGCTGTCACCAATTCATTGATTTTTGCATCCATAAAGAAACACGCCTCCTCTGTTAGAATTGGAAGTTCCAACTTCAGTATAACAGATAGATTTGTGGAATCTATGAATGCAAAAGAGGAAAAATGTTACAAAATAAAACAAATGAGTCCGCTGCAACCCTCGTTGATGACCCGTTCCAAGGTTTCCTGTAACTTGAGCCGTGCTTCCATCGGCATTTTGCTGAGCTTGCTGTGTAGTCCTTCATTGACCAGTTCATGCAGGGATTTCCCAAAGATGTTAGAAGACCAAATTTTCGTTGGGTCTTCCTCGAATCCTTCCAACAGGTACATGACCAGTTCTTCGCTCTGTTTTTCTGTTCCGACAATCGGGCTGACTGCCGTACGAATAGATGCTTTCATCATATGAATCGAAGGGGCAGAGGCTCGCAGCCGTACGCCATATTTTCCGCCCTGCTTGATGATTTCCGGTTCTTCCAGCGACATTTCTTCCAGCTGTGGCATAACGATGCCATAGCCAGTCGCTTCTACTGCTTCGAGGGCTGGGGCAATGCGGTCATAGGATTTTTTGATTTTGCAGAGTTCCGTTAGAACAGGGAACAAATCGCTTTCCGATGCAATCTGTAAGCCTGTGGTTTCGCCGAGAATCTGATAGAATAGAGAACCATTCATAGTAACGGAAACAACGGCACGCCCTGTTCCCAAGTCGATTTGTTGCACGGAAGCGGAGAGAATATGTTCTGCTCCTGCAAGCGTTTCCGTCATCATCGGAACATCTCGCACATATCGCAGCGGCTCAGCAGCAGCCCGAATGCTGGAAAAGACGGATTTCCGCAGCCAGTGTTCCGGGTCTAAAGCGGTAATCCAGCCAGCCGTTTGAATTTGAACCTCTCGAATGGGGAATGCATAGAGCAGTTGCGTTAAAATCTCCTGAATGTCTGCTTCTTCGAGTTCGGGGCAGCAGACTGGCAGAACCGCTGCATGATATTTTTTTCGCAGGCTTTCGCAGAGGGCTTCGGTCTGTCGGCTGTGGGGTTCGATTGCATTGACCAGCACAACAAAGGGCTTTTCCAGCTGTTGCAGTTCCTGAATGACCCGTTCTTCACAGGCAGCATATTCCTCCCGTGGCAGGTTGGTAATGCTGCCGTCTGTGGTGACGACTAGCCCAACGGTTGCGTGTTCTGTAATGACTTTTTGTGTGCCGACTTCTGCCGCCATGCCGAACGGAACTTCTTCCTCAAACCACGGCGTTTTCACCATGCGGGGCATATCGTTTTCAATGTATCCCAATGCACTTGGCAGGATGTAACCTACACAATCCACCATCCGAATCCGGAAGTGGGTATGTTCGCCAATGGTGATTTCCGCCGCTTCTTCCGGAATAAATTTCGGTTCTGTGGTCATAATGGTTTTTCCGGCAGCAGATTGCGGCAGTTCATCGACTGCTCGCAGGCGTTTGGATTCTTCTGGAATATTGGGAATGACCAGCTTTTCCATGAGCTGTTTAATCAGCGTAGATTTTCCGGTTCGGACAGGGCCGACAACGCCGATATAAATATCACCGCCAGTACGTTTGGCGATGTCCTCGTAAATATCTTTTGCCATAGCGTTGCCTCCTTAAGATACAATGGGGATGAATAGCATTCCTGGTTTGGTTAGGGTGTCGCCGGACAGGTCATTTTCTGCGGCAATCGCAGAAACTTTCGTGTTGCAGCGTTTGGCAATCTCCCAGACGGATTCGCCGACTGTACCATAATAGAGCCGCAATGCACAGTCGCTATCTCGGGTACGTTTGCGGTTTTCATCGACCGTAATTTCAGAGAGTCCGGTTTGTTGTGTTGCTGGATAGAGCATCCCTTGCAAGGAAATTGTGGCTTTGATGGAAAGACTTCCATCTGCTGCCAAATGGAACGAACTGTCTGCCGGTTCTGCCTCTGCACAAAGCATTGCTTGTTCCAGTGGAACGGTGGTTGCAAGCAATTCCTCGAACGCTTCTTCTTTCTCCAGCAGGAATGGCATGCCTTCTTGGTCTTTTGCAAGAACGCTGCAACAGAGCATACCACTGACTCGAATGCGGTTTTGTTCTGGAACAGGCGTTGCACTGACGTTTTTGATTCGACATTGTAAGTCACTGACAAAATCCACGGGGGTATCTCCGGCAGGAATCGCAGCTGTGCAGGAAAACTGTTCTTTTAATAGAACTGGTGTGCCGTCAATTCGTAGCGGTGTCCGCACACAGTCGCACAAATATGCAGTGGAATAGGCATCCGTTACAATCGAAATGGTAGCTGGTTTGCAGGCGGTGCAGGTAATCCGTAAATCTGCCTCACAGTGCAAGTTATCGGAATCGCTGCCCTTGTTGGAAACGGGTTTGCATTCGCAGCGAATCACCTGCACCGCAGCCATACCCGTAAAGGTTTCATCAATCTGCTCCATGTCGATGATTTGGCTGTACGGCAGTGTGAATTGCATGGATTCCGGTTCGGTTTGTTCTTCAGATGTGCTGCAATAGAGGAGCGACACAAGCACTTCACCCCGTACGACAAATTTTCCGGCAATGATGGACTGTTCCCCCTGTTCTGCCCGTGCCGTGCAGCGAAGAATGCTTTGAATGGGGGCTTTTGCAGCGTTTCGCTCGATGTCCTCAGATAGAGAAATGGTTTTAACAGCACGTTGTTTCTGGCTGGCGTAGGCAATCGTCTGCTTCTGGCACTGTACTTGCATGCCGAATACATCGGAGATGACTTCCTGCATCCGTTCGCCTGTAATTTGAACCCGAACAGAAACAGCTCCCCGCACATCCAGCCGTCTGCGGCTGACTGCCCGACAATTCGCATAATCTGCCTTTGCTTGCAGCAAAACTGCTGGATTTTCTGGCTTTTCCGGCAGGTCTAAGGTTTTGGTATAGTGCATGGTCTGAGTCACACATTGCAGACGGTGACTGTCAGAGCCACAATAGAGAATCCGAAGATCCACTTGTAATTCATAGCTGAGTCGGGTTTCCTGCAACTGATATTCTAAGATGGCAGGCTGCATTTCACAGCGGATGATGCGGAAAATTTCCGGATCATAGTCGGGCAGCACATAATCCAGTTCCACGCCCTGTTCCTGTGTTTCATCCAAAATGCGTTCTGTCACGGGAATTCGTTCCCGGTTGATTTTCCACTCCATGCGGTGATCCTCCTGATAAATCCCATGCTGGGTTGATGTTACTACAATCTATGCAGACAGGCAGCGGTTTATGTTTCTGCATGAAATTTTCCGATTTCTGTAAGGAATTTTCAATGATGCCCAATGCGTGAAAATAAAAAACCTTGACAATTTGCTGTTCCTGTCGTATAATAAAACTACATGTGATAGTTCGTTTCCAAAAACGATACTGGTTGGAATCGTTTTTTGGTTTTCTGGTAAGAAGCAATCTTACAAACTCGTTTGGAAATGACTGCATTTTTTTCGATGCAGGATCATATATCATACTTATTTATAATCGTACAATGCAAATGCGGCAAATAAACAGAACAACATCAGGGAACCACCGCTGCTGAAAGCAGGAGCAGCGGCCATCATGATAAGACTTGTTTTTGATTTGATTTATTTGTATCGGATGTATCCGGTTATGGAAATTGCACAGACTATGACACAGCAGAACGGAAATTGTGCGTCTTTGTGCAAGATACCTTCTGCCGCATTTGCGAGCAGAAAGAGAGGTTTTTTATTTGGCTACGAAAGAAGGAAAAGAAGGAAAGGCAGCAGCACTGCCGAAGAAGCGAAATTATCGGCGGAGAACGCCAAAGCAAAACAGTGGCGAACAGCCGGCAAAGCAGGCAAGAGGTCGTGCCAAGACAGTGACCCGTGCAGCAGCGTTTTCCGCTGCACAGAGCCGCTCCAATCATAAGCAGGAAGTTCGCCGGACACCGGTTCGGATCATTCCGCTGGGCGGCTTGAATGAAATTGGAAAGAATATGACCGTGTTTGAATGCAGCAACGATATGTTCATTCTGGACTGCGGTCTGGCATTTCCAGACGGTGATATGCCGGGCGTTGATATCGTCATTCCGGATTTCACCTATGTAGAAGCAAATCGGGACAAGGTGCGTGGCATCGTGCTGACGCACGGACACGAAGACCACATTGGCGGTCTGGCGTATCTCCTGAAGAAAATCAATGTTCCGGTCTATGGAACAAAGCTGACGTTGGGACTGGTTAAGGGCAAGTTGGAAGAACATGGACTTGCCAATTCTGTAAAGCTCTGTGAAGTGCAGCCGAGAAGGACCGTCAAAATGGGCTGTATGGGTGTGGAATTTATCAAGGTGAACCACTCCATTCCGGGTGCAGTTGGTATGGCAATTCATACGCCGGCAGGCATTATTGTACACACAGGGGACTTTAAGGTGGACTATTCTCCAGTGGACGATGATATTATTGATTTGGCACGGTTTGGCGAATTGGGCAGCCGTGGCGTACTGGCATTGATGGCAGATTCCACCAATGCAGAGCGTTCCGGATTTACTCGTTCGGAACGGACAGTGGGCGAATCGTTCGACAAGCTGTTTAAGCAGGCAACGGGCAAGCGGATTATCATTGCAACTTTCTCCTCGAATATCCACCGGATTCAGCAGATTGTAGACAATGCACAACGGAGCAACCGAAAGGTTGCCGTATTCGGCAGAAGTATGGTGAATGTTGTCAACATCGCTTTGGAGATGGGATATTTGAAAATCCCGAAGGGCATGCTGATTGATATTGATGAAATGAACCGTTTCCCAGATGAACGGGTCGTTCTGATTACCACGGGCAGCCAAGGCGAACCGATGTCCGCCCTGACACGTATGGCAATGAACAGCCATAAAAAAGTGGTCATCACACCGAATGATTTCATCATCATCTCTGCAAACCCGATTCCGGGCAATGAAAAGCATGTTACCCGTGTAGTCAATGAACTGATGCGTTCCGGAGCAGAAGTGATTTATGAAGATGTCCACGTTTCTGGTCATGCCTGCCAAGAAGAATTGAAGCTGATTCATGCACTGACAAAACCGAAGTTCTTTATTCCGGTGCACGGCGAATACAAACATCTGGTAAAACACGCACAGATTGCTTATTCTATGGGCATGCCGGAATCCAATGTCATTATCGGTTCGATTGGCGATGTCATCGAAACCGACGGTGTTTCCATGAAGATTGTGACACAAGTTCCATCTGGCAGAGTCATGGTCGATGGATTGGGCGTTGGCGATGTTGGGTCAATCGTCCTGCGTGACCGGAAACATCTGGCACAGGATGGCTTGATTATTGTTGTCATCGGCATTGAACGGACGGCAAACCTGATTGTTTCCGGCCCTGACATTATTTCGAGAGGATTCGTCTATGTGCGGGAATCGGAAGAATTGATGGAAGAAGCTCGTCAGATTTTGCTGGATACGTTGCAGCACTGCTCCGCACAGGAATTGAAGGAATGGGGCACGCTGAAAAACAAGCTGCGGGATGTGCTTTCGGATTATATTTATGGCAAAACCAAACGAAGCCCGATGATTCTGCCGATTATTATGGAAGTTTAAAAAATGCTGCGGGGTAAACGGGGAGTGTGAACGATGAAGAAGAAACTCAGACATATTTTGCTGTTGATTACAGGCATTTTAACACTATTGAGCATTGCTGTGCCGCTGGTTGCCGCTACACTTTTGTATGGCTCTTGCCGGACTGCTCTGCTATTTGTGCCAGCATTGCTGCTGAGTATTCTATTTGTTGTGCAATTGTTTTTTGTTTTTCGCAGGCGATACCCTTTGAATCGGCTGCGGACAGATATGAGCAGTGCAGAAACCCCCGTTCTGGAGCAGTTGACCGTTCCAGTAGTACTGGTGCAGGAAAACGGCGATGTATTCTGGTATAATACACAGTTTGCGGAACAGATTTTACAGGATGCCGGAAAGGGCAAACAGTTGATTCAACGCTTGCTGCACCTGCATACCTATGCCGCTCAGCAGCAAGATCAAATCGTGGAATTTCAGGATCGAAGTTACAAGATTCATAGTATGTCTTGTGCAGCTCAGAAAGATACCCCCGCATTGCACGCATTTCAGTTTAATGATGTGACCGAATTGCTGCAATGGAAGCGAGATTTTGCGAGTGCAAAGCCCTGTGTTTTGATTCTGGTGATTGACAGTTACGATGATATTTTGCAGTATGCCAAGGAGAGCGAAAAGGCACAGGTTTCTGCGGAAGTGGAAAAGGTGCTGGAATCGTTTATGACAGGCACAAATGGCATTATTCGGAAGATTGAAAATGATATGTTCTATGCTGTGGTAGAAACTCGTCACCTGCGGGTGATGATGCAGGAAAAGTTCAAGGTTTTGGACGATGCCCGAAAAATTCTGGTCAATGGCAGAATTCATATTACATTTTCGATTGGCGTTGGATTTGGAGCAAATTCCCTCGAAGAGAGCGAAAAATTTGCTCATCAGTCGTTGGATATGGCGTTGGGACGGGGCGGTGACCAAGCAGCTGTTAAGACAGAAAATGGTTTTTGCTTTTTTGGCGGAACGTCTAAAGGCGTAGAAAAGAAGTCTAAGACAAAAATTCGTTCTGTTGCAACCGCATTGCAAGAACTGATTGAAAATGCAGATCAGATTTTCCTGATGGGGCATCGGTTCGGCGATTTGGATGCAATTGGTTCTGCCTGCGGACTGGCTGGAGCAATTGATATGATGAAAAAGCCCGTTTCCATTGTCGTAAATCAGAAGAATTGTCTGGCGAATCAGCTGATTCAGCACATGAAAAATTCGGAACGTCCGCCGGAGTTCATCGAACCGGAAGAGGCAATGGAACGAGTCAGCAGCAATAGCTTGCTGATTGTCGTAGACACCCACAACAAGGACATCCTCGAAAGTGTCGAATTATATGAAGCCTGCCGTTATGTGGCAGTCATTGACCATCATCGAAAGAATGTCAACTTTATTGAAAATGCAGTCCTGTTCCACCATGAACCGTATGCCTCTTCGGCATCGGAAATGGTGACGGAAATCATTCAGTATTTCCGGCTGGACGGCGAAATCCCGGCAGCCAATGCAGATGCACTGCTTGCCGGCATTACCCTAGATACCAAAAATTTTGTCATGCGTACTGGTGTGCGGACGTTTGAAGCAGCGGCTTATCTGCGGAAGATTGGGGCAGATACCATTCAGGTAAAATCCCTGTTCTCCAGCACGATTTCCATGTATCAAATGCGTTCGCAGATTGTGGCACATGCCGAAATTTATCATAAAAGTGCTATTTCCGCCGTGAAAATGCAGGATGCGGACACCCGTGTTCTGGCAGCACAGGCAGCCGATGAGCTGCTGAGTATTCAAGGCGTAGAGGCATCCTTCGTATTATTTCCGGATCAGAATGGATTCAGTATTTCTGCCCGTTCTCTGGGCGGAATGAATGTACAGCTGATTATGGAAGAGCTGGGCGGCGGCGGTCATCAGACGATGGCAGCCACACAGATTGCTGGTGTAACCTTACAGGAAGCAAAGGAACGGCTCTTGCAGGTGCTGGAAGCATACGAAGAGAAGAAATAACAGAAAGGCAGGAGAATTTTTATGAAGGTCATCTTTTTACAGGATGTCAAAGGCTCTGGAAAAAAGGGCGAAGTGAAGAATGTAGCAGACGGATATGCACGCAATATGCTGCTGAAAAAGGGCTTAGCTATGGAAGCAACTCCGAAGGCATTGTCAGAACTGGCAGGCAAGCAGTCTTCCGCAGCCCATAAGATTGATGTAGAAAAGCAGCAGGCACAGGAAACCGCAAATCTGCTGAACGGAAAGACGGTCAAGGCAACTGCAAAGGCTGGCAACGGCGGACGGTTGTTCGGTGCAATAACTGCCGGAAACATTGCCGACCTCATCGCCCAGCAGTACGGCTGCAAGGTCGATAAGAAGCGGATTTCCTTGAAGAGCGACATCAAGAACTTCGGTACTTATGAAGCAGAAATCCGGTTGTATGCAGGCATCTTGGCAAAAGTAACTGTAGAAGTCGGCGAAGCATAAGCTGTTTGACGGATAAAACCAACAGGTATGGGCGGACATCGTTCGCCCGTATCTTATTTATACGATAGAAGAGGATGGAAAAGAGGAGGTAAGGATGGCACAGGAATTCGAGCAAGTCGACCAAACCGAATTACCATACAGTCTGGAAGCAGAACAGACCATTTTGGGTTCGATTTTTGTTGATGCATCTGTATTATCTGTTGTTCTGGAGCGAATCAAGCCGGACAGTTTTTTCAATGAACAGCATAAAGCCCTGTTTCAGATTATCATGCAAATGTTTACATCTGGAGAAAAAATTGATATTGTCACGGTTTTGAATGCAGCGATGGCAGGGCATATTTTTGACACGGCTGCCGAGGGACGTGCTTATCTGGGGGCATTGGTCGATTTAGTGCCGTCCGTTGCCAATGTTGAGAGTTACTGCAAGATTGTCGAAGAAAAATATTACATCCGCAGTCTGGCATTTGCCGCCCGTTCCATCTTACAGGACATCCAAACAGGGGAACAAAGTGCACAAATGCTGCTGGATGCAGCGGAGCAACGTATTTTTGAGATTCGGCAGGGGAAAGATACACAGGGCATGGTAAAAATCGGGGATGCAATTTGTGGTGCTTATGACCACATTGGAAAGATTGCAGGTCCGGACAAAGAAAAATATGTTGGTGCTCGCACCGGATTTCAGCACTTGGATACGATTATGTCCGGCTTGAATCGGTCGGACTTGATTTTGATTGCAGCCCGTCCGGGTATGGGAAAAACGTCCTTTGCGATGAATATCGCAACGCATGTTGCCCGACACAGTGACCGGGAAGTGGCGGTTTTTTCCTTGGAAATGTCCAAAGAACAAATTGCAACCCGACTGCTCTCCACGGAAGCACTGGTCGATTCCAACAAACTGCGGAGCGGATTTCTGACCAGTGACGACTGGGTGCGGTTGGCAACCAGTGCTGGGGTTTTGAGTGGGTTGCCGATGTATATTGATGATACTGCCGGTATTACTGCCCAGCAGATTAAAGCCAAACTGCGGCGAATGAAAAATGTTGGATTGGTCGTGATTGACTATCTGCAATTGATGACCTCCACGCTGCGGACAGATAACCGTGTATTGGTCATCTCTGAAATCACCCGACAGTTGAAAATCATGGCGAAAGAAATGGATGTTCCAGTCATTTTGCTGTCGCAGCTGTCCCGTGCACCGGAAGGCAGAACAGACAAACGTCCGATGCTGTCAGACTTGCGTGAATCCGGTTCAATCGAGCAGGATGCTGATATTGTATTGTTTTTATATCGGGATGCTTATTATAACAAAGAGAGTCCGACTCCGAACATTTCAGAATGTATCGTTGCAAAAAATCGGCACGGAAATACAGGAACGGTTAAAATGATTTGGGACGGACAGTTTACCCGATTCTCAAATATGGAGATGCAGCATGAAACATAAGGAAACGCTGCCGGAGCAGGTGCAGGCATTTTTGCAGGAACAACAGATGGTACAGGCAGGGGATACGGTTTGTTGTGCTCTGTCAGGCGGTGCGGATAGTGTTTGTCTGCTGCGGTGTTTGTTGGAATTGGCAGAGCCGTTCCACCTCACCATCACCGCTGTGCACGTCAATCATCAGTTGCGAGGAGCGGAGAGTGAACGGGATGCAGCTTTTTGCGAAGCCCTCTGCACCCGTTGGAATGTTCCATTGCATATGGTGCGGTGTGATGTAAACGCTTATGCGGAACAGCACCACGCCTCCATTGAAACTGCTGCCAGAGCTTGCCGCTATGCGGCATTTTCTGCCATTCCGGCAAATCATATTGCAACTGCACACACTGCCTCAGACAACTTGGAAACGATGCTGCATCGTCTGATTCGGGGCAGTGGTCTGCGAGGACTGGCAGGGATTCCAGCTGTTCGGGAACGCTATATTCGCCCTTTGCTGACGGTGACACGGGCAGACGTAGAAGCGTATCTGCAAACGCTGGAGCAAGATTATGTGACGGACAGCACGAATGAAACCGATGCGTACACCCGCAATCAGATCCGCCACCAGTTGATTCCAATATTAAAGCAGTTGAATCCCTCGTTGGAGCAAACTTCGATCGGAATGTTGCAGGTGTTGCGGAGTGAGCAGGATTATCTGCGGCAGCAGACGGAATACTGTTTTCAACAGCATATGACCGCAGCCGGAACGCTTTCCGGTTTGTTGGAGGAACATCCTGCGATGCAGCAGCGTTGTATCATTCAATTGTTGGAGCAGTTCCAAATTTCCTATCAAGCAGACCGGATTGCTCGGTTACAACGCTTATTGCAAACGGGCGGAAAATGCAACTTGAATGCGGACTATGATGCAGTTGCAAAAAACGGCAGTCTTTCCATTCAAAAACGGGTGACATTGCCAGAACCTGTGAAACCGAAAATTTTACACGAAGGCGAGAATCAAATTTTTTCCGGTTTTCTTGTAAAAGCAAGGATAGTTTCATGGGAAAATATGCGAAATCCTCTAATTGTTCATAAAAAGTTATCAAAAATACACTTAGATTATGATAAAATAAGGGGTGTGATTCTTTTGCGTGGGCGACAATACGGCGATCATGTGCAGTTTGCTGGACATCGTACGGTTGCTTCTGTAAAGAAACAGATTCAGAAACAAGTTCCGCCGGAGAGAAGGAAAAATCTGCACTTCTTGGCGGACGAAGCAGGAACAATTTTTGCGGAGTTTTTAGGGGTTGCAGCACGGGTTGCACCAACCGCAGAAACCACGCATGTTCTGGAACTGGAAATTATACAGGAGCAAACGAGGTTAGAACAACTGCCGGAATCATCGTTGGGCTTGCCACGAAAAACAGAAAACGGGGAAACCAGTTTGAAAGAATGGAGTGAACAATTTGACACCAAAGAAAAGTAAGGGCATTGGAGCGTATTTGCTGGTCGTTGTACTGCTGTTGCTGGGCGTATTTTTCATTACGCAAAATATCGGCGGAAAAGAAAATGATACCCAGTATTCCGAAATCATGAATTATTTTGATGACTATGATGTCAAGAAATATACCTTGAATTTGGGAAATGGACAGCTGAAAATGACCCTGCAAGACAACCGCACCATCACCTATGAAGTGCCGTATATCAGCGGCTTTCTGGATGATGTGAAGGATTATCGACAGGAATATAATGCCAAACATCCAGATGCACCACTGCAAATGGACTACTACAAGGTAAAAGATTCGTCTTGGATCTGGACGCTGCTGCCAACGATTTTGCTGTTGATTATGGGCATTCTGTTGTTTGTCTTTATGATGCGGCAGGCAAATGGCGGCGGAAAGTATACGTCTTTTGGCAAGGCAAATATCAAGAATCAGGCAAACACCCGAAAGGCAACATTTGCGGATGTTGCCGGAGCAGATGAAGAAAAACACGAACTCGAAGAAATTGTAGACTTCCTGAAGAACCCGAAGAAATACACCGAAATCGGGGCAAGAATCCCGAAGGGTGTTCTGCTGCTCGGACCTCCAGGAACGGGGAAAACCTTGCTGGCAAGAGCGGTTGCCGGAGAAGCAGGCTGCCCATTCTTCTCTATTTCTGGTTCGGATTTCGTAGAAATGTTTGTCGGTGTTGGTGCATCCCGTGTACGGGACTTGTTTGAACAGGCAAAGAAAAATGCTCCGTCCATCATTTTCATAGATGAAATTGATGCAGTTGGTCGGCACAGAGGTGCTGGACTGGGTGGCGGACACGATGAACGGGAACAGACCTTGAACCAGTTGCTGGTAGAAATGGATGGCTTTACTGGAAAAGATAATGTCATTGTCATTGCCGCCACCAACCGGAGAGATATTCTCGACCCAGCTTTGCTGCGTCCTGGTCGGTTTGACCGTCAAATTGTTGTTGGCTATCCGGATGTAAAGGGCAGAGAAGCCATTCTGCGTGTGCACACGAAAAAGCGTCCACTTGCACCAGATGTAGACTTGGCAACGATTGCAAAATCCACAGTTGGTTTTACAGGTGCAGACTTGGAAAACTTAGTCAACGAAGCCTCCTTGCTGGCAGCTCGCCAGAACAAGCGTGCGATTACCATGCAGGAAATTCAGGAAGCAACCATCAAGGTCATTGCAGGGCCGGAAAAGAAGTCGCATAAGGTTTCGGAAAAGGAAAAGCGGCTGACTGCTTATCACGAAGCAGGGCACGCAGTCTGCACATACTATTGCGACCATCAGGACAAAGTGCATCAGGTTTCCATCATCCCGAGAGGAATGGCAGGCGGCTATACAATGTCCCTGCCGGAACAGGATAAATCCTTTGTCAGCAAGACGGAAATGGAAGAAAACATTGTTACCTTGCTGGGCGGTCGTGTTGCAGAACAGTTGGTTTTGGATGACATTTCAACAGGTGCATCCAACGACTTGGAACGGGCAACCGCAACCGCTCGGAAGATGGTCACTCGTTATGGTTTCAGCAAGAAGCTCGGGCCAATTGTCTATGGCAACGACCAGAACGAAGTATTCTTAGGAAAGGACTTGGGTTCTTCCAGAGATTATTCTGATCGGGTAGCTGGAGAAATTGATGACGAAGTACGCAACATCGTAGAAACTGCTTACCAGAAAGCAACCATTTTGTTGCAGGCACATATGGATCAGTTGCATCTGTTATCGAAGTACTTGATTCTGCACGAAAAGATTGAGCGGGATGACTTTGAAAAACTGATGCAGGGCAAGATGGAAGCGTCTGCATTTGAAGAACAGCCGACAGCACCACAGCAGCCGGAATCTTCTTCCGAAGAACAGAATCTGCCGGAACAGGAATAAAATAATTCTTACAAAAAACAAACGAGCAGGGATTCAAAATAGAGAATCCCTGCTCTTTTTGTATGCGTTTAAAGGTCTTTCATTTGTTCGAGTTCGGCGAGAATCTGCTGCCAAACGCTTTCGGATACGCCCGTCAATTTGTGGCGGTGCATGGTTTTTCCCTGTAAGTAGAAGAATACATTGCAAAGACCGCATTTTCTGCCCGTTTTTGTACGGGTTACTTGAATGCTGGCAATGTTGGTTGCCGGGGCAACAATGGTATGAAAGACAAAGCCACTGCTATAATGCAGATAAAGTTTTCCATCTTCCAGCCACATACGGGTTCGCATCGCAGAAACAATCCGAATGAGTAGAAACCAGACGCAGGGGAAAACCAACATCCAGCCCAAAAATGAAAATCGCACATAAATCGGATAGAAAAAATAGCGTGCCAACGCAATCAGTACCAATACAATGCCCAGTAAGAACAACGGCTGCCAGATAAAGAGCCAGAACCGAAACAAATTGAATGGTTGTTTCGGTTTATTTTTTCCAATGACATTTGGCTGCTGTTTGAGTAGCGGTTGTAAAAAGCGGTCTGCATGCGATTTTTGCAGCAAGGGCATTAATACGGGCAGTTCGTTTTTCTGATTGCCATAGCCCGGACAGCTGATATGAACCGACATCAGATGCAATAACTTCATCATGAGATTTTGCCGAATGTCGATGTAATTGACTGCCCCTCTCCGCAGGCGGTAGCGATACGGGGAAATCAGTCCACGATGAACGGAAAATGCTTTTCGGTCTGCATAGAATCGGAATCGGCTGTATCGAAGCAAATTTCCAATAAAAGAAATCAGCCATGCCGACAAAATCAAGATGGAAATGGTAATAGCAAGGCGTGGAATGCCCTTAAAATAGGCGGCTGCTTGGTCGGTCAGCGTCATGAGAATTTCTTCTGCCTGCAATTCTTCGAGCAAATCTCTGGTAATTCGACCACCTTGAAAAAAAATCGCTGCTGCATAAACTGCCCCGGATAAGCTACTGGAGAAGAGAAACGAAAATAACAGCAATCGGGAAGTATGTGGTCGATGCATTTTAACGTCTGAAGCAGGTCGCAGCAGCGGAATGACTTGCCGAATGGCAGCCAGATCTGCTTTGTATAAGACTAGCTGCATATCTGCTCCGGCGATGTCCTCCGCTCCCGTGTGAATCGAAACTCGAACCGCCCCGAACGGTCGCAGAAAAAATGCGTGTTCTTCCGTTACAGAAGTAATGCTGGAGCAGGGAATTTCGGTTTCCCGTTTCAGCAGGATACCGCTTTGCCGGCGGATGACTTCCGTGTTATACATAAATCCGCAGAAGTACCAGCGAATTGCACCATACGTCAAAATCAACACGCAGATGAGCAGGTCAAACCAAGAACCATGCAGCCAAGCAGCAACTTCTTTCGCAGAGAATGGAAAGAAGTGTGCAGAACGCAGCAGCGGAAAAATCAACAGCCAGAGGTTTTTTGCCGTGTATCGCAGGATTTTGATGGGGTGTTCATGGAGCATGAGATTCCTCCTGTGCAGCAAGGTAAAATAAATCTGCAAATCGCATACAGAGTTCCGCTGCATCCTCTTTTTTGAGAAATAGCAGAATCAGCGTGCTGCCGTAGGCGTGCAGTGGCAGAAAAGTCATTCCCGTATATTTGCAGAACGGCGTTTGCACAATGGTGCTGCATTGCAGAGCACGCAGCCACATACGTTTTTCTCGCCGGATAAAAATGCCGGATATTGAGATGATGTCTTGTTCTGTAATGATATAGCGAGTGTTGCGAAACCAGAACGGCAGTAAAATAAAGATGCCCAGCAGAGCAGCCAATAGCAATAGCAAACAGATGAGGTTGACAATGCCAGCCGGGACAATTTTTAGCACATAGCGAATGGCTGCGATTAAAACCAATGCAGTCGGCAGGGCAAGTAGCTGTAGTAGATATTGTGCGTGGGGGTCAGGACAATAGCTTTTTTGTAGATGATTCATAAGAACCTCCGTTTTGTGAAAATGCAGCATACAATTAGCAACAAGTGTATAATATTATTATAACCATTTTAGCAATATCGTCAAGAGCCTGTTTATGAAAGGTCTGTCGATTTTATGAAAATACGGAGGACGGCTTTATGCTGGAACAGCTGAATACATGGGTTTGGGGCAGTGGATTGCTGGTCTTGCTGCTGGGAACAGGATTGTTTCTCAGTATTCGCACGCATTTTTTTCAGATTTTTGGAATCCGTATGATTTTCCGACAGACGTTCGGCAGACTGTTCCGTCGGGAAGACGGTGCAGAACAATGGAAAACGTGTTCCGCAGCGTTGGCAGCTGCCATGGGAACGGGAAACATTGTCGGTGTTGCAGCAGCCATTTCCGCTGGCGGAGCAGGGGCAGTTTTTTGGATGTGGGTGTCTGCGTTTTTGGGCATGATGCTGACCTATGCTGAAAATGTATTGGCGGTGCGGTATTGCTCAGAAACAGAAGAATGGGCAGTCGGGGCGTTGGCATATCTGAAAAATGGTTTGCGGAGTCCGATTTTGGCAGGGCTTTATGCCGTATTTTGCGTGTTGGCATCGTTTGGCATGGGAAATATGACGCAGAGCAGTGCCGCTGCTGCTGCACTGGAGCAAGGCTGTCACATTCCGCCGATTTGGACAGGGGTTGGAGTAACGATTTTGTTGCTGGGAACGGTGTTGGGCGGAATGCGTACCATTGGAACGGTGACACAATTTCTCATGCCGATTTTATCGGGTGGATATCTGTTGGCAGCTGTGATTGTGCTGGTACAGCATACCGGACAGCTGGGAACGGCATTTGCAACAATTTTTCATGCAGCATGGCATCCGGCAGCTGTTGGCGGCGGAACGCTGGGGACAGTGTTGTCCGCTGGTCTGCGGCATGGGGTATTCTCGAATGAGGCAGGGCTTGGCAGCAGTGCCATGATTCACAGTCATGCGGTAGATGCTGTGCACGGGCAGCAGGGAATGTGGAGTATGGTAGAAGTGTTTGTAGATACAATGCTTTGCTGTACGGTGACGGCTCTGGTGTTACTCTGTACCGGAACAGATGGAACAGATGGTATCTCTGGGATTGCAGCAGCCTTTTCCAGTGTGTTTGGTATTGGGGCAGAGCCTGTGCTGTCATGGATGATTGCCCTGTTTGCCTTGGCAACACTGCTTGGCTGGTGTTGTTGCGGAGAAGTTGCCGTTCGATATTTGAGCGGAGAACAGGGTGTTCGCTGGTATCGCTGGGCATATTGTTTTGCAGGGGGATTGGGAGCAGTGGGAACGCTGTCAACCATCTGGACATTCTCCGACCTTGCAAATGGATTGATGGCGATTCCGAACTTATTGGGCATCTTGTTGTTATTCCGTAAGGCTGACTTGCCCGACAATGTTTATAGAAAATGCACAAAAAAGAATTGCAAAAAGGAGAAAAATATGGTATGATAAGACTCATTTCAAGATGACTTTGCAAGAAATCCATATCAGAAAAAGGAGTACGAGTTTATGCAGACAATTTTTCTTTCCGACTTAAAAGTTGCTCTGTTGGAACATCCACAGGCATGGATTGCACAAATGGAACAGCAACACTGGGCACAACTTCGCACCATTGCAGAAGAAATTGCAGAACATCGGCGAACCTGTCCCATTATTTTATTATCTGGGCCGTCTGGTTCTGGAAAGACCATTACCGCCATGATGCTGGAATCCATTCTGGATGGAATGGGATTGGAAACGCATACGCTTTCCATGGATCACTATTTTAAGAGTATTACGCAAGAGCAGTTGAAGCTTGCAGAGATTGGAGAATTTGATTTAGAATCACCGGAACGGGTGGATATTCCATTTTTGAATCGGCAATTGAAAGCCATTCGAGATTGCGAACCAGTGGAGCTGCCGAGATATGATTTCCGGATTTCCAGCCGTGTACCATCGGGGCGAATTTTGCAGCGGAAGCCGGAAGAATTGGTCATTTTAGAGGGCATTCACGCTTTGAATCCATCGGTGATTACACTTTCTGACCACGATGCTGCACGGTGTTATGTCAATGTACAAACGGCTCTGCGGACTGACCACGACCAATTGATTCCGCCGACTTATATTCGATTGCTGCGGCGGATGATTCGGGACTTGAAATACCGGAAGCGGTCGTTGACGGAAACAATTCGGATGCATCACACTGTGCAGGCAGGAGAAGACACCTTTATTACACCGTATCGTTCCTTGGCACAGTATGAAGTCAATACATTTTTGCCCTATGAAACCTTTGCCTATACAGCTGTATTGGAACAGATTCCAGAGGCAGTTTCGATTGCACGAACAATACCGGAATTAAAAGCGATTTTGGAAGAGCAAGTGCCATTTTCGCTGGATTGGATTCCAGAAACCGCATTGGTACGAGAATTTATTGGCGGTAGTGTTTACTATCAAGAGAGCAAGTAAAAACCGCCGTAGGCGGAACTGCGGTCGAGCTGGCTCAGCTCGGCGGAGAGGGATTGTTAAGGGGGACAAGCTGTCCCCCTTAACAGACGTATTGATTAGATGATATTGAAATCTAAGAGGAATATATGAAAATGCTGTTCGCCATTCTAAGAGCATAGAAAATTCAGACAAAACGAAATCTAAGAAAGACTCATAACCAATTCGGAAAACGTAACCACTGGCGAACAGCACACAGGCAGACAGCGAAGCGTATCTGCCGAACCATCCGCAAGATGGTCTTCCTAAATACCCTCAATACCAAAACGCCAAATACAAAATTGAAACAGTTGACAAATGCCAAAAAATCTGCTATACTGAAACATAGCAACATAGCTTTCAAAAAATGGGGTGCACCACCTGCGGGTGCAGCCCTTTTTCTGTCTATTTGCAAACATTATCATAGAAAAGGAGTTGTCACCGATGCGTGTCAATGGAAAAGAAATCCCGCTGAACGCACCCATTTCCCTGCAAGCGTTTTTGCTGGAACAGCACTACGATCTCCGTACCATTGCAGTGGAACGGAATGAGGAAATTGTGCCGAAGGCAACTTATGCGGAAGTCATGCTGCAAGATTGCGATGTACTGGAAGTCGTTCACTTTATGGGCGGCGGTCAGTCCTCGAAAACAAAATAGGAGGAAGTTCCATGCAGAAAAAAGAATATGAAGATGATGTGTTGATGCTGGGCGGACATCCGTTCCACTCTCGTTTTATTTTGGGTTCGGGAAAGTTTTCCCTGTCTCTGATTCAAACCGTTATGGAGTACGGCGGCAGCGAAATTGCAACGATTGCTCTGCGGCGTGCCAATGCAGACAGCAAAGAAAACATTTTGGATTTTCTGCCGAAAAATATTACCCTGCTGCCGAATACATCTGGTGCAAGAAATGCAGAAGAAGCCATTCGGATTGCACGGCTTTCCAGAGAACTGGGCTGCGGTGATTTTGTAAAGGTAGAAATCATTCACGAAACAAAGTACCTGCTGCCAGACAACGAAGAAACGATTCGGGCAACCCGTCAGCTTGCAAAAGAAGGCTTTATTGTCCTGCCGTATATGTATCCGGATTTGGTGGCTGCTCGGAAGCTGGAAGATGCCGGTGCGGCTGCCATTATGCCGCTCGGTGCACCGATTGGCAGCAATCAGGGCTTGCGGACAAAAGACTTTATTCGCATTTTAATTGATGAAATGAAGCTGCCGATCATTGTAGATGCTGGCATTGGTGCACCTTCTCAGGCGTGTGAAGCTATGGAAATGGGGGCTGCTGCGGTTATGGCAAATACTGCCGTTGCAACTGCCGGAGATTGTGCCGCAATGGCAACGGCTTTCCGCCTTGCCATTGAAGCGGGACGGCTGGCATATCTGTCGAAGTTGGGCAGAGTTTTGGATAAAGGTGCAGAAGCATCCAGCCCATTGACTGGATTTTTGCAGGATTAAGGGGGAAGTTTCATTTGCGTACCATTTACGACCCGATGACCTACCAGCCGCATATGCAGCAGCTGGATTCTCAGATGTTTGAAGAAGTTCAAGCTGCCATGCAGGCATTTGAACAGACAACGTACACGGCAAAAGAAGTACAGGCTGCCCTGCGAAGCACAGCTTGCACCGTGCAGGAGTTCGCAGCCTTGCTTTCTCCGGCAGCACAGCCATTTCTGGAACAGATGGCAGAAAAGGCAAAGCGAGAACGGGAAAAGCATTTCGGCAACTGCGTGCAGCTGTTTACACCGCTTTATATCTCCAATTATTGTGAGAATGAGTGCGTTTATTGCGGATTTAACTGTAAGAACAAGATTCACCGCAGTCATTTGAATATGGAAGAAGTCGAAAAGGAAATGCAGGCGATCGCAAAGACCGATATGCGAGAAGTGCTGTTGCTGACAGGCGAAAGCCGTTCTGCATCCAGCGTGGAATATATCGGAAATGCGGTACAGATTGCGAAGAAGTATTTCCCGACCATCGGACTGGAAGTTTATCCGCTGAATGTCGATGAATACCAGTATTTGAATCAGTGCGGGGCGGATTTTGTAACCGTCTTTCAGGAAACTTACCATTTAGACTGCTATGAAAAGATGCATCAGGCTGGAGCAAAACGCTGTATGCCATACCGATTCTATGCACAGGAACGGGCAATTTTAGGCGGTATGCGTGGCGTTGGATTTGGGGCATTGCTGGGCTTGAGCAACTTCCGGAGCGATATGTTTGCAGCCGGATATCATGCATATCTGCTGCAAAAGAAGTATCCGCACGCTGAAATTGCCATGTCGTTCCCACGGCTGCGACCATATAAGAACCACGAAAAAACAGAAGAAAATGATGTTCATGAAACGCAGCTCCTGCAAATGATGCTGGCGGTTCGGATTTTCCTGCCGTTTGCCAGCATTACGATTTCTACCCGAGAACGGGCAGGTTTCCGTGACCATGTGTTGCCAATCAGTGCAACAAAGATTTCCGCTGGTGTCAATGTCGGAATCGGCGGTCATACGGAAGAAGAGCAAAAGGGCGATGCACAGTTTGAAATTTCAGACGGCAGAAGTCTTGCTGAAATTCATCAAGCCATTCTGGAACAGGGCATGCAGCCGGTTTATACCGACTACATCAACACAAATTTGCTATGAAAATACTCTGTGTAACGAATCAAGCTCTCTGTAAGGGCGATTATTTGCAGCAGTTGCAGAAAATTGCTTCTGCAAAGCCAGATGCGATGATTTTGCGAGAGAAACAGCTTTCTAAAACCGCATATCAGGTGTTGGCGGAGCAAGTACAGCGTATTTGTCAGGGGCAGGGCGTGCAGCTGATTTGTAATTATCAGATTTCTGTAGCAGAACACCTATCTTTGCCTGTGCAGGTTTCCGTTTCACAGTTGGAGCAGGCGAGTGCATGGTCTGTACCGTTTGGGGTTTCTGTCCACAAGCTGGAGGAAGCAAAACAAGCGGAGCAGGTTGGAGCAAGCTGGGTGATTGCCGGACATCTCTTTACAACTGCCTGCAAGCCGGATTTACCGCCGAGAGGACTTTCCTTTTTGCAGGAAATCAAACAAGCAGTTTCTATTCCGGTTTATGGAATCGGTGGCATTCATGTACAGAACGCTGCACAGGTGCAGGCAGTCGGTGCGGATGGCATTTGTATGATGGCAGATTGGATGCAGGCAGAAGAGCCAGAACAGCTGATGCAGCAGCTGCGAGCAATTAAACCGGAGGAACAGCGATGAAACAACGCTATCAAATTATCACGATTTATGAAGAGGATCACGGCTGCGAGGGCATTCCAGAGGGGGAAGAACCGATGGATCAAGTGCTGTTGCAAACAGAAGACGGCGAAGAGCATTGGACAAGAATTGCGGATGCTGTTTTGCTGAACCAGAACTGGAACGAAGGCGACTGGATTCTCTGGGAAATCAAATAAGAAATAAAAAAATCCCGATACAGATTTGAATGGAACTGTATCGGGATTTTTTGGAGAATAAATCAGAAACACTGCGTGCAGCAATTGTTTTATGGGAGGGCTGCACGCAAGAAGAAAGCAATTACTTGTGACCGTTTTCGTTATAAGTCACCCACTGATACTTTGCAGTCAGCGGTGTTGTGCCGTCAAACGGCTTGAGCCAGTCGTCAACACCGATGCCCGGCCATACATTCATCATGATTTTGCCCGGTGTGGACGGAATGTTGGAAGTTGCCTTGTAAACTGCCTTTCCATCTACATACCAAGTAATGGAATCTTTCTGCCAGTCGAAGCCATAGGTGTGATAGCCCTCGGAAGCATCAAAGCCCAAATCGTACATGTATTCGTGGTTGCCTACGCCGTTGGTGTAGTAGTTGAACTGTACCTTTGTGGTGTCCTTGCCGAGAACTTCCACGTCAATTTCATCCCACGGGTTGTTGTCGCTTGGCCCAGTGTAGGTGAAGAATGAGGAAATAACACCGTCATTTTTGATTGCCTGCATGGAAGTTTCATAGTAGCCGTAAGAATAGAAATCATTGGTTCTGTATTCTGCACCGGTGTAATGATATTGCCCAGTAGAGTCTTTGTCAATGGTCAGATTCAAAGCGTTGTCTTTGAAGGTTGCGTTGGAAGCTTTCCAGACGCAGTCAAACGGGTTACCGTTTGTCCAGCCATCGGAAGCGATAAATTCTTTGGTAGAACCTTCTCGGAAGTTTGCATACATCGTTGCGTTTGGATCAGGTTTGTTGGTAGAAGGCTGATCTGGCTTTGTCGGCTGGTCAGGCTGACTTGGATTGGAATTGTTTTTCAATACATTCTTTTTCAGCAGACAGAGGTCTACAACATTAACGATATTATCTTTTGTCATATCGGCATTAACACCTTGTTCAGCGGTCAATGTTGCCTTGCGAATCAAGTATTTTTGCAGCAGAATCACGTCTGCAACATTGACAGCACCATCTTGATTGACATCGCCGACTGTTCCAGTGTTGCCCGTATTTGCGTTGTTCAGGGAAATCAAATAGGTGAGCGGAGAGTTCCAATAAATTGCGATTTCGTTTGTAGAATAGCTTTCGGAGTGGTCAACGTAGCATTTTGCAGGGGCAGTGGTTGCCAAATATGCCTTTGCAGCACTGTCCTCTAAGTTGGAGTTGACACCGCCGACTACCATGCCATGCATTGCCTGTTTTTTCGCCATAGATGGGCGGTGATGCGGATTCTGCGGGGAAACCGTACCAAATCCAGTGACAAAGCATTCTCCGATCGGATTGCTGCCGAGCAGATAATGCAAGTTTGATGCAGAAACATTCAAATAAGAAGTATCATCGGTCAGCTGATAAGCCAGCCCTAAAATTACACCAGCATTGGCAACCGTCATATTGCTGCCCCAGTTGAAATTAACAACGGAAACGCCATACGGACTGGATTTTGCAGTAGAAACAAACTGGTCAGCCTCTTTCAAAACGGCTTTCTTTGCCTTTGCATACATGGTTTGATTCGGATTTGCCATAGTCAGAATGGCAATGTTGCCATAGTCGCCGACTGTTGACCAGTCCATGCCAGTTTTCGCAGCAGAACCGATAAAGTTTTGCAAATAGGATTCGTCCCCGGTTGCTCGATACATCTGCATCGCTGCCCAGTAACGCTCATCGGTATCGCTGGTATCTTCATAAGCACCGGTAGTGATATCCTCCGGATTCTCATAGATGAGTTTCGGATTTTCTTCTAAGAAATCCCATGCTTTCTTTGCTGCATTCAGGCAGGTGTTGGCGAAATTCGGGTCAACATCCTGATAGAATTCATATGCCATTGCCATGGAAGCACAGAAATCCGCAGTTGCTGTGGTTGTGATCGGCGTTACGATCAAGGCATCTGTTTCGTTTTCCGGCATCACATAGCCCGGGAAGTTTTCGCAGGTGACTTTGTGATAAACACCGCCGGATTTTGCATCCTGCATTTTCAGCATCCATTCCAGTTCGTAACGGGTTTCATCCAGAATATCCGGAACACCGTTTCCACTCTCTGGAATGCCGGTTGCATCGCCATAAGAGGACGGGGAAGCTGCATATGCATAGAGCAGGTCTGCAACCGCCTTTGCCCCTGGAACAACATAACGTCCATAGTCGCCGGCATCGTGCCAGCCACCGCTTACATCAATGGTTTGAGATGTACCATAGATGGTTGCTTTTGTGTTGTGGCAGGCAACATGTCCGAAAGTATCATCTTCAATTTCCGTTCCGCATCGCTGCAAATACAACATTTTTACAGAGTCGGTCAAGAGCGTGTCATAAACGCCATCTGAAATAGTAAAGGTGTAAGATTGGTCTAAATCACCGCAGGTGATGTAATAAGACCCCGGCTCTGTAACAGCAGAAAAATCACCTGTCCATTCGGTTTCTCTTGCAGGGGAATTGTTGATGCTGTCGGATAATGTTCCGGTGTAAACAGTCTGTTTGGTGTCTGCATTGACAACGGAGAAGGTTGTTTCACTGGTTACATCTCGGAACACCGCTGTTTTCTTGCTGTTTGGCTGATAGCCGACCTGATCCGTTATAATAGACGGTTCATATGGCTGAAATGAAGTATAGTCAACCTTGCTGTCATCAATCAGTTCCAAAGATACGTTGTCCAGATAAATAGTATGCGGTGCAACATCTTTTCCTTCATAGCCGCAGTTGAAAACCAGTTTGGACATGATGTCGGTTTCCTGCTTCATGGTGAAGGTGTAGTCTACTGTCTGTGTTTCAGCGGTCAGATCTAAGCCTTTCCAGGTGTAAGACTGATACGTTCCGCCGTTCTGCTGAATCATCTGTTCAACGGTGCAATCTTCGGTAGAAGAAATATCATATTTCAAACGATAAACACCGTTTTGATAGAGTGGTACAACATCATAGCCGACTTGTACGGAATAGTTCAGCGTGCCAACACTATTGACGGTCAATGCCAATTTTCCATTTTCTACGCCCATCGAGCAGCTTCCGCCGCTTGCCTTGTAGGTTGACCAGCCGGAAGAACCATTGGAAAAATCCGAAGATAAAATGGTAGTTGCTGCCGAAGCAGAAAATGAGGGCAGCACAGCAAGACTGGTGACTGCCAGAGCACCTGCAGCGATGGCTGCAAGGCTTTTTTGAAAAATGTGACGATGCATAAAAAATCCTCCTTTGAACGATAAAGACCGATGAGATTTATCAAATCTGAATAAAATTTGTGCATGAGAATGCTTTCATTACTACTAATATAGCACAATTTTTCTTGCTTTTATATCATATAATGGTGATTTTTATCAGATTTTTGTCGTGTTTTTGATTGCGTTTTCCGAAAAGATATGCTATAATGAGGAAAAAGGGGGGGCAGGAACGCCATGGATATTGAAAAAGAGTTGACACATGTTGCATTTTTAAATCGGGAGTATCAAGTTTCACATCTGGCATATGATCGGGAAATGGCGTTTTTTAAAGCCATTCAACGGGGCGATCTGGAAACTGTCCACCGATTATTTAAGCCATTGGATAGCGACAAGATGGGAACACTCAGTCAAAACCCACTGCGAAATTTGACCTATCATTTTATTATCACCGTTGCATTTCTGACCCGTTATTGTATTGAGGGTGGCATGGAGATGGAAGAAGCATTCAATCTCAGTGATATTTATATTCGCAGTGCTGACCGCTGCCAAAAAGAGCAGGAAATAAGCGTGCTGCACCAACAGGTGATTGATGACTTTACGCAGCGAATGCAGATAATTCACAAGAAGCCACGATATCCAAAACCAATTTTGGTGGTGTTGGATTACATCTATGACCACTTACATACCAAAATCACGCTGCAAGCATTGGCGGAGGAAGTGCACCTCAGCCCGTCCCATTTGTCCAAGCTGTTTCATAGAGAAATGGGGCTTACGATTAGCGATTACATCCGAAAGAAACGAGTAGAGGCAGCCGGAAATATGCTGAAGTTTTCGGATTATTCCTGTGCAGAGATTGCGAATTATCTCTGTTTTAGTTCAGAGAGCCACTTTATTCAGATTTTTAAAAAGGAGATGGGAAAGACCCCGAAACAGTATCGGGAATTATTCTTCCGGAGAAATTGGAACACACAAGCCAAGCCCTAAAAGGAGGAACTACAGATGGATTACAAACCATATAAGCCGTTTCATTATAACGGTAAGGATTTTGCAAAGTTAGCAATTACCTGTCAAGTCTTGCAGGACATGGAAAAAGAAGATCAGGCAAAGGGACAAACAACAATAAGTTCCAAGGATGTAAAACCAAGGACAAAGGAACAAGAAAAAGCAGACAACATATATTGTATCTGTTATGTTTCAATTATGGGATTTTTTATTTTGCTTGCTATTATAGGATTGGTTATTCAGCATTTCATATAAAAAAGCCCTCTGGCTGCCGTATTTCAATGGGCAACCGGAGGGTTCTTTTTTATTGATGTCTGGAACGATATTCTGACCAGAGAGTTTTTGTTTTTTCGGAGGTTTGTTCTCGGCTGGCAGTGATTTCGCCTGTCCATCCATTCAAATAGATTTGCTGGGTGTGTTGGAATAAGCTGCAAGCACCTCGCACGCCAAATAGTACCGGAAAGCATACCCGTGGATTTGCTTGTGTGGATACCTGTTCACAAGTCAACTCTTCTTCCAAAATCAAACCTTTTAATGGCAGGGATAACAGAAATTTGGAGAGATGAGCTGTGATGATGATTTTTCCGGCAGCTTGTTCTTCGGATAGCGGTTGTTTTCCGTCATAAATGAGAATATCCCCTTTGGAAAGCCCTGGCATACAAGGGCGACCTTGTGTTTTTCCGCTACCGCTCGGGAAGACCATGTGTGTCAACGGTTCTTTCTGCTGTCCGATGCATTTCTTTTGCAGTACCATTTCTGTATAGTTGGGGAGATTTAAATACCAGCGGTAAGCTTCTCTCCGCCATGCGGAACGATTGTCTTTCCACTGAATGGAGGGGTCTTCCATAGAGGCTAAGACTTCCTTTAAAACCAGATAGTGCACATCATCGACATCTGAAATCGCACCGGCTTCATACAAGCGGTTTCCGGCAGCTAAGAACAACTCTGCCAGCAATTTTACCAGTTGGTCTTGTAATTTCAGGAATTGCTTTCGATAGGTTTCGGATTTTTGTGTGCACCGGATTTTTTTCTGTAGTTTTTTTCCTGCCCAGTCCGGCATCGGGAGCATATCGGCAGCGTATTGATATTGAATCCCAGATGGCAAATCCGGATGTGCTTTCCGCAGGCTTTTTTTCAGATGCTGAATGGAAATCCGGCTGTTCAGCACACTCAGCAATGTATAGTGCCAGCAAGCAATGTTGGTATTTTGAAAGCGTTTGTAATATTGATTCAATTCTGACAGGGACATTCGGGAGAGGTCATAGGATTGATAGATTTGCACCCGATTTTCCAGCAGCTGTAATTTCTCTTGTACCGCTTTAAAATCGGAATGCATCAATCGTCTTCCGATATATTCAATATAGCGGTGTACCATCCACGAACGGATTTCATCTCGGTCGTGGAGCAGGGCATAGACATTTTTAAAACTCTGCTTCTTTCGGAAAGTTGGAAAATAATACAGCAATTTGTTCCAATGTTCCACACAGAAATAAAGTCTGCCATTGATATAAATGACAATATCATCCATATCATCGGAAACGGAATAGGGGCGGTCAAATAAGTGCAGGGTTGTTTTAAAAAAGCTATGAATCACATGGTTATACATATTTTGCATATAGCTGCCAATCAAGGGGGTGCAAGTGGTGGGGTAGAATGCACTTAAAATGCTGCGGCTGTCAAATAAAATGCTTTCCTCACTGGGGAGAGCTGTTTGCCGAACAGTTAGAGCGAATAAATGGTGGCTTTCCGGGTCAACAAAAATGGAAATCTGCATTTGCACGTCAAACTTGGTAAATAGAATTTGAGCTGCCTTTTCCAGTTTCCGTAGAAAATCATCTTCTGGAGGGGTCGTGCCGGCTGGCAGTCCATAGTAGAGAAGTTGGTCGGTGTTGTGATAGCACATCGTAATAGTAGGCGTATCGTTCCAAACCAGTTCACTATCCCAGCCGCAGCCAATTTGAATTTGGGTTTCGTTCAGAATGCCGTCTTGCTGAATGGTATTCAGAACGGCAAACTCTGTAAATGCTCTTGCTTCTTGAATGATAATATGAAATTGCACCTGTTCCGGCGAAACAGATTCTGCTGCTGCAATTTTCTGCCGATAGGATTCCCGGCTTTCTAAAATCCGTTCAATGTTGCGGTATAGAGCATATTTTTTGACGTTCGTATAAACAGGTAAGTCTGCTTTACAATTGGGTATCCATTCGGTTCGGTCAGTTTTATTTTCAGAAACGACAATGGTTGCCGTCATCCAAACATGATATTGTAAGACATCCTGAAAGTGCATGGCAAAATAGGCATCCAGTTCTTCTGGTTCGTATTGTTCCGGAATACAAAAAAACCGAGGAACACGCAGTCCATATTCATGTAGATGAAATAAAATAGATGCTTCTGCACCGGGATGATAGAGCGTATAATTCACAAAGTCGATGATCAAGGCGTTTTTTCACTCCTAATTAAAGTCGAATTTAGTTTTGTTTCATCTGCATTATTTTATCCTTATCTTTATTCTATCACGATTTTATTGCTGCTTTTACTGTGGATTTCTAAACTTTTTATATCTTATTTTCAATAACTCCGGAAAAGAACCGCTTTTCCATGTAGAAATCTGTTGATTTTTTGGGAAAATTCAGATTTTTTGACGGGTTTGGCTGCGTTGAGAACTTGCTTGACAAATGGTCAGAAAACGAGTATACTGTACATAGAACTGGTTTTATGAAATTTGGCAGAATTTCATAGAAAAAGCGGATGGATAAAAGCAATCAGACCCAGAGGAGTGAAACTATGGCTACGAATGACGCAACCATTGTCAAAATTAAACATGAAATCTTAGAAGAAGTTGCAAAACTGGTTTTCGCCGGAAAATTTGAAGAGGAAAAAGACGAATTGCCATTGCGATTGATGCCAGGACCAACGGCAAAATATCGTTGCTGCGTCTATAAAGAACGAGAAATTGTGCGGCAGCGGGTTCGTTTGGCAGAGGGCAGAAATGTAGAAGGTGCACCAAATAATTTGGTGGTACAGGTTGTTCGGGCAGCCTGTGAAGAATGTCCGATTTCCCGTTATGTTGTCACAGATAACTGTCAGAAATGCATGGGAAAAGCGTGTCAGCAGTCCTGCCGATTTGGTGCGATTGATATTGGACGAACACGGGCACATATTAACCCATCGCTCTGTAAAGAATGCGGAAAATGTGCAAAAGCCTGTCCGTACAATGCGATTGCAGACTTGATCCGACCATGTAAGCGGAGTTGCCCAGTGAATGCAATGACGATGGATGAATATGGTGTCTGTCAGATTGACGAGAGCAAATGCATTCAGTGCGGGCACTGTATTCATAGCTGTCCATTCGGAGCGATTAGTTCCAAGGCATTTTTGGTAGATGTCGTAAAGGCATTGGTTGCTGGAAAGCGGGTCGTTGCAATGATTGCCCCGAGTGCAGAAGGGCAGTTTGGGGATGGCATTACCATTGCCAGCTGGAGAGAGGCCCTGCAGCAGGTCGGATTTGCCGATTTGGTAGAAGTGGCATTGGGTGCAGATATGACCGCCAACGCAGAAGCAGCAGAATGGATGGAAGCGTATCAGGAGGGCAAGAAGAAGACAACTTCTTGTTGTCCAGCATTTGTAAATATGATTGAAAAGCATTATCCGATGCTGAAAGAGAATGTTTCTACAACGGTTTCCCCGATGTGTGCGGTATCTCGAAAGCTGAAAGCAGAGCATCCGGGAACGATTACGGTCTTTATTGGGCCCTGTGTTGCAAAGAAGAGCGAAGTTTTGGAACAGCGGCTGGAAGGAAATGCGGACTATGTATTGACGTTCGGGGAAATTCGTGCCATTATCCGTGCAAAGGGCGTTACGCTGAAGCCAGAGCCGAACGAACAGCAGGACGGCAGCGTATTCGGAAAGCGGTTCGGTGATAGCGGTGGTGTCACCGCAGCCGTTCTGGAGGGCATGAAAGAACAGGGCTTTACCGAAGAAGTCAATGTTCATAAGTGCAATGGGGCAGAAGAATGTAAGAAAGCTTTGCTGCTGATGAAGCTGGGCAGATTGCCATCAGACTTTGTAGAAGGTATGGCGTGTGTTGGCGGATGCGTGGGTGGCCCAAGCCGACATATTGAACCAGAAGTGACAAAGCGAAACCGTGATAAATTGATTGGGCAGGCAGATGACCGGAACATTTCCGAGAATTTGCATCGGTTTGCAGATATTGACAGCATCAATATGCATCGTTCTGCATCGGAAACCGAAGAAGCCGCAAAGTAAATAGAACAGCAGATAGGAAAAAGCAGCTGCCGGAAAATCCGACAGCTGCTTTTTCTGTGAGATAAAATTGAGATAGGTAGAGGAAATCTAGTTTATTCTGCCTTTGCCTGACAGTTGGAACAAATCGGGCAATGTTCGCACAGCAGATTCCGCAGGGCAGTTGCACTGCTGCTGTGGATTCGTGCAACTGGCACAGAGTTTTTCTTTGCGGCTTTCATTGCACCTTGAATCATTTTGTGGGAAACGGTATTGGTGAACAGAATCATCAAGTCCGGAGAACCGATTTTCTTCTCCAACGGGCCAGTTTCCTTTGGAAATACCTTTGCCTTACAGCCGTGTTCCTGACAGATATCCGTATACTTCCGGCTCATACATTCATTTCCGCCGATAATTACAACGCTCATAAAATCCTCCTTGTTTTGGATTGTGTAAAGTTATTCTTTGTTGTTTTTATAGGATTATCATCCTGAATCAGTTAGTTATAACTAACTGATGAAAATAGTCAGTTATTGGTGACTAACTATAGGATACCACACCGCACAGGATTTGTCAAGCAATTTTTTGAAAAGCAGGGAAAAACCATCTTTTCCAAAGAAAAGCGGCAGAAAAATTGCAGAAAAAAAGGAAAGCAAGGCAAAAATTCGCTTGCTTTCCCGTTTTTTCAAAAATAAGCGTGCAAAAAGTTTATTCCACAACAACCTTATGGAACACTTTTTTGCCCTTCTTGATAATGGTTTCGCCATTCAAAGGAATGATTGCCTTCGGGTCTGTTACTTTTTCATTGTTGACGGAAACGCCGCCCTGCTGTACCAACCGGCGAGCTTCACCATTGGAGGCACACAGTCCAGCCTTTACCATCAGAGTCAGAATGCCGATTCCGCCATCCTGTAAATCTGCTGCTGGAATTGCAGTTGTCGGCATATTTTCGCTCGAACTGCCGCTGGTGAAGATTGCTTTTGCAGCATCCTGTGCCTGGTCAGCGGCTTCTTTTCCGTGTACCAGTTCGGTCAGGGAGTAAGCAAGCAGTTCCTTTGCCTGATTCAGCTGCTGACCTTCGAGTGTTCGTTCCATTTCTTCAATCTGTTCAATCGGAACGAATGTCAACAGTTTCAGGCACTTGATGACGTCTTGGTCAGAAACATTCCGCCAGTACTGGTAGAATTCGTACGGTGTTGTCTTTTCTGCATCCAGCCAAACAGCACCCTTTTCGGTCTTACCCATTTTCTTGCCTTCCGAGTTCAGGAGCAGGGTAATGGTCATTGCATAAGCATCTTTTCCGAGCTTCCGGCGAATCAGTTCCGTACCGCCGAGCATATTTGCCCACTGGTCATCACCGCCAAACTGCATATTGCAGCCGTAATCCTGGAACAGCTTGTAGAAGTCGTAACTCTGCATAATCATGTAGTTAAATTCGAGGAATGTCAGACCCCGTTCCATCCGCTGCTTGTAGCATTCGTGGGTCAGCATCCGGTTGACGCTAAAGCAAGCACCAACTTCCCGCAGAACATCAATATAGTTCAGATTCAGCAGCCAGTCACCATTGTTGACTACAATCGCCTTATCTTCGGAGAAGTCAATAAAGCGGCTCATCTGCTTTTTAAAGCAGTCAACATTGTGCTGAATGGTTTCCTTTGTCATCATTTTCCGCATATCGGTCTTGCCGGACGGGTCGCCAATCATTGCCGTACCGCCGCCAATCAGGATAATCGGCTTGTTTCCAGCCATTTGCAGCCGCTTCATCAGGCACAGTGCCATGAAGTGTCCAACGTGCAAGCTGTCAGCAGTCGGGTCGAAGCCAATGTAGAATGTTGCTTTTCCCGTGTCGATGAGTTCTGCAATTTCTGCCTCATTGGTCATCTGTGCAATCAAGCCACGCCGTTTCAGTTCTTCAAATACTGTCATGTTTTTCATACAACCTTTCTGAAAATTTGTTCAGGAGCATAAAAAAACGCCCCTGACAAGCGAATTTGTCAGAGGACGATGTTATCATTCACCGTGGTACCACCTCAGTTCATCAGCCGTAGAAAAACAGCTGACCTCAAGCATGCTGTAACGGGCACACCCGGACAACCCTACTGCAAATCTGGTTCAGGCAGTCAGCTCCGAGATGTATTCGCCGTGCAGCTTGCCTTTTTCCACCACCCAAAGGCTCTCTGAAAAGCTGTAGAACGGTTACTCTTTCTCATCCACGCCATTTTTTCTATTCTACCATAGGCAGACGGATGTTGTCAAGTGGATTTTTAAAAATTTTCACCACTATCTGTTTCGGAGTCAATGGCGGTATATTCCCGGTCGAAGGTAATGATTGTATAGTACTGAATCGGCTGAGCTGCCAAAGCAGATTCAATCATTTCTTTCAGCTGGTCGTTCTTGTATACACAATCGAATGGAACAACCAAGTCAAAAATCAGGTTGGTGTGTGTTTCGCCGGCAACCATCCGAAAATCGTGCATATGTAAATGCGGGTCGAGTTGATGCAGAATATGCAGGAGCATGGAACGACAGGCATTAATCTGTTCGTTGTCCAGTTCCATCGGATCCATGTGAATGGTCATGTTGATTTGCAGCTGGTTTTGAATCTGGTGTTCGATGTTGTCCACCAAGTCGTGAATGGCAACAAAATCCGAATGACTGGACACTTCCACATGGCAGCTTCCGATTCGTTTGCCCATGCCGTAGTTGTGGATGACTAAATCATGAATCCCTAAGATTTCGGGATGAGAGCGAATCAGCTGGCAAATCTGCTTGACCAATGCAGCATCTGCCGGCTTCCCCAGCAAATCATCGACGGTATCTTTAATAATGTCATAAGCCGTTTTCAGGATAAACAGGGAAACCAGAATCCCCATCCACCCATCTAATGGAAAATCCGTAAACCGAGAAACCACCAGCACAATCAGTGTCGAAGTTGTCGCCAGCACATCGCTGTAACTATCTTTGGCAGTTGCAAGGATGGCAGAAGAGCGGCACTGTTTTCCTAACTTCTGGTTAAACAGTGCCATCCAGAGTTTGATGAGGATGGAAAGTAGAAGAATCCCCAGCACCATCCAGCGGAATGTGACCGGAGCAGGATGCCGGAGCTTATCGAACGAATCCCGCAGCAGTTCCACGCCCATAATGGCGATGAGCACAGCAATCAGCAGGGAAGTCAAATATTCCATTCTACCGTGTCCGAATGGATGCCCCTTGTCGGCAGGTTTCGCCGCCATGCGATAGCCGAAAAAAGTAATCAGGCAGTTTGCACAGTCCGACAGATTATTGAACGCATCAGAGAGAATCGCAATCGAACCAGAAAGACTTCCAGCAAGGTATTTGATACTGAATAACAGGATGTTGCAGACCATGCAAACAACACTGCTCAGCGTTCCATAAGCCTTCCGAACAGAGGGGTTTTCGATGTTTTTGGGGTCAGAAATCATCCGATTTACGAAAAAGTTTGTTAGCAATCTAGACACCTTCTCTTTCATCGCTTTTGTTCAAGTTCGTGCATTTTATTCTAACAGAGAAATAAAAATCTGTCAAGTTGTTTTTTAGTCACATTTGTTTAATAAAATTTCTCATAAAATTTACACAAATTTATTTGAGATTCTTTAGGAAAAATTGTATAATAAAAAAGGAAATGTGATAGGTACGGGAGCGTTCCAATTTGTGTCGCAACGCACGGGAAAATGACGCTTCCGTACACCATCCGCAGTCCGTATGTGGAAAACAGTATACAATCTATGTTTATGAACAGAAAGGAAAAGCTATGAAGAAGATAACCAAAATTATTTCTTTTTGTGCTGCTGTTACAATGGCAGCAACTGCTGTTCCAGCCTCTTCGTTATTGATGGCAAAAGCAGCCGATGCAGGAGCAATTACAATTGGCAGTGGCAGCAAAGACGAGCCAATTACAGTAACCGCAGGAGGAGGTCTTTTAGAAATCCCGCTGTATATGCAAGCACCTGGAGATACGGAAGGTATTTCTTTTGCGTTTGTATCCAAAGGGAAAGGTGCAGCAACGAAGGCATTGTTGAATGCAGCTACCTATGAAAGCTACGATGCTTCCGATCCGTTTGTCAACCTTGGTAGTTGGGAGGAAAATCCGAAGGGCTTAAGCTGGGGGATTGCAAAAGCTGCTAGTCCCGATGCGATTGTAAAGGCAAGCGATGTTTCTCCAGACGAGCCATTTTTCACTATTTATTACACCATGCCGGATGAGAAAACCGTAAAGGAATGTGCAGAAGAAAATGGTTTGGAAAGGCTAAAGAAAGATGGTAAGGAATATTACGACTTCCCACTGGAAATGGATAGAGTGAGCAAGAACAATAAAAAAGGTAAGTTGTTTGCTTGGGGTGGTCCAAATGGTGCTCGTTATGAAGAAAGTGCAGTTATTGGAAACACTGCAATTCGTGTTTATGTAACACCAGATGATTCGGATGTAACGACAACCACTGCAACAACGACAACCACTGCACAGACAACGACGACTACAGTTACCACCACTACAACAGAAAAGCCGGATGAAAACGGGCCAGAACTGAACATCAACCACGGCGATGATATTTTTGTAGAGCCGGCACAGATGGCAGAAATCCCGCTGTACATGAAGAATCCGGCTGATACAAGTGGTTTGTCTTTCGGCTTTAAGCTGGATAAAGCAACCCAGGCATTGTTGACTAAGGATGCTTATGTTGGTTATGATGCATCGGATTTGTTTACCAATCTTGGTACATGGGAAGAAAATCCGAAGGGCTTGTGTTGGGGAAATGCAGGTAGCAAATTCGTTGTAAGTGGCAGCGATATTCCTACCGATGAATCCATTTTCAGCCTGTTTTACAACATTCCGGATGAGGATACAGTGAAGACAATCGCTGAAGACAATGGATTGGAAAAGAAGACTGGCACATATAATGGTCAAATGGTTGAATACTATGAATTCCCGTTGACATTCGATATGGAGAGATTGAACAACAAGAAGGGACACGTCGTTGCATGGGCTGGTGCAAACAATACTCGTGTAAATGCGAACTATGTCAGCAGCAATCTCTGCGTAGTCATGAATGTCACCGATGGTCCTGCAATCAAAATCAATGAGGGTAACATAATTGAGGTTGATGCTGGTCAGGAAGATCTTGCAGAAATTCCGGTAAATATGTATAAGGCAGAAGATACCGTTGGTATTACCATTGCATTTAAAACAGATGGAGAGGGTGCAGCAACCCAGGCACTGTTGAATAAGAACAGTGATACCTACCAGTCCTATGATGCAATGGATGCATTCGTAAACCTTGGTACATGGGAAGAAAATCCGAAGGGCTTGAGCTGGGGCATTCCGTCCGGCGGTAACGAAGTTGTAAGTGCAAGCGAAGTTGCAGATGGTGACGCATTCCTTACGCTGTTCTATAAAGTTCCGGATGAGGATGCGGTAAAGACAATCGCTAAAGACAATGGATTGGAAGAGAAGAAAGATAAAGATGGAAATCATTACTATGACTTCCCGCTGGTATTTGAAAGAGAAAAGCTGAACAGCAAGAAGGGCAAACTGCTTGACTGGGTTGGTCCGCATGACGTAAGCATTCGGGATCATGCAACTTATGAAGATAATATTCTTCGTGTTTATGTAGACAGAAATGTCCACGTAGATACCAGAGTAGAAGTTTCCGGCGAAGAAACAACGGACGAAAGTGGAAACACTGTGGATTCTCACAAGATTTTCGTAGAACCGGATCAGAAGGCTGCAGAAGTTCCGCTGAAGGTGTATAGTGCAGTTGATGCAACCGCTGTTTCCTTTGCATTCCAGACAGATGGAGAAGGTGCAGCAACACAGAAATTGCTGAATAGCGAAGGTGCATATAATTCTGATTATTATGAATTTGCAGAATCGCTGGTAAATCTGGGTACGCCAATGGATAACAACAAGGAACTCATTTGGGGCGTTTCCGCTAATGGCAATGAAGTTGCAACAGCTGACAGCATGCCGGATGGTTCTACCGTTCTCTCCATCTATTATGACATTCCGGATGTAAGTACTGTTAAGAGCATTGCAGAAGAAAACGGTTTGACACTGAAGCATGATGATGAACATGGTTCTTACTATGAATTCCCGATGAACTTCGATAAGGAAAAGAAGAACAGCAGAGGCGGTTTTGCACTGGAATGGGTTACTTTGAATGAAAAATCCGTAGAACCAACCTATGTAGACGGTTCGATTTGCGTATTGATTCCGGAAGAAACCACAACAACGACCACCACTACAACCACTACTACTACCACTACCACAACCACTACAACCACCACTACAGCTGCTACCACAACGACCACCACTACAACTACTCCAGTACCGACCACCACTACAACAACTGCTACCACGACAACCACTGCAAAGCCGACCACGACAACCACCACTACTACGACAACCACAACCACTGCAAAGCCAACCACTACAACCACTACTACAACGACAACTGCAAAGGCTACTACCACAACAACAAAGGCTACAACTACCACTGCAAAGCCAACTACAGCAGCTACAACTACCACGACTGCAAAGGCTACCACAACCACTACAACTACTACCAAGAAGCCGCTGGTTCCGCTGTATGGTGACGTAAACGTGAACGGTCAGGTTACCATCATAGACGTTGTTCTTCTGAACAAGGCAATCGCTGGTAAGGTAACACTGGATGAACAGGCATTCTTGAATGCAGACTGCGGTAATGTGGATCAGGTTCTGGATGAACATGACCTGAATGCATTGATGCAGTATCTGGTAGGTTATGTACAGCAGTTGCCGGGTGAAATGAAGTAAGATTCGTTTCGCTTCCAACAGCAAACAAACAAAAAACAGGGGGCTGCCGCTGAAAAGTGGTAGTCCCTTTTGTTTTTCGTTTAGAGTTTAGAAATGAGGTACAATCAAATGAACATCTATGAATTGCAGGAAAGCCCCCCCACAGCAATTAGAACGCCTACTGATGATCTGGGAAGCATCTGTTCGGGCAACGCATCATTTTCTTTCGGATGCAGAGGTGAAGCAGATAAAAAGCTATGTTCCACAGGCATTGCAGAGCGTGAGCCATCTCATTATTGCGGTAAATGCATCGAATGAACCGATTGGTTTTATGGGAACGGAACAGAACCGGTTAGAGATGTTATTTCTCTCTCCAACCGAAAGAGGAAAGGGAATTGGAAAGCAGTTGGTGCAATACGGGATACAGTAGTACGGAATCCAAATGGTAACGGTCAATGAACAGAATCCGCAGGCGGTTGGATTTTATGAGCATCTAGGCTTTGTAACGTATCAGAGAACAGACCACGATGAATAGGGGAATCCATATCCGCTTTTATATATGAAGTTGGCATGAAAAAATTCGAGAGAAAAGAATCAATGAAAATAAAATCAACGAATATAAAGCCGCTGGATACATTGATTGAACGGGAAGGCATCTCTGCCTATATATGAGATTATGATGCAGCCATCAACGGCAGACTCAATATCCTGTATGCAGACGATGATTTCTATATTGCAGAAGATATGACCTATCAGCCATGGCTTTCTATCATGGGATGTTTGCCGGAAAATTGGACGGAGCAAGAATGTTACAATTTATGGATGCGTTGGATTCAGGACGAGAAATATATTGCAGACTGCAAGCATTTCTCACAAATCACATGATAGAAAACGATCTGATTCCTTATGGAATGGTTTTGGTTGGAAATGATGTTGCGAAACATCTGCAAATCAAATTTGGGTCGCAGTTCGCAGAGAAAATTTTTTATTTTTATGCAAAGGGAGCTTATGAATACGAATAACGCATTTTGTCCGGAAAAGGATTGCAAGTTGCAAGGCGGCGTGTTATAATAAAAGAAAACGAGAGTTCAGGGAAGGACAATTTCTGATGAATCATTTGCTAAAAAAATGCCTGTGTTTGTGTTTGCCAGTCGTTCTGCTCAGTGGTTGTACATCGCCATTTCAGAAAGAAGAATCGGATGGCTCTGGTTACTTATTTACTTATACACTTTTAGGAAATCCAGAGAATTTAGATCCATTGCTGGCGACGGATGCCTCTTCAAAGTTGATTTTGCGGAATATGATGCAAGGACTGCTGGAAGAAAATCCAGATGGAACGCTGTCGAACGGCGTTGCAGATAGCTATACCATGCAGGATGATGGATTGCTATATACATTTCATTTGCGAGATGATTGTTATTGGTATTTTGATGAGAATCAAAATGAACAGATTGATGACGGCGAAACGTGGAAAGTTACCGCACAGGACTTTGTCTATGCATTTCAGCGAATGTTTTTAGCAGAAACCCGTTCTCCCTATCGAGAAACATTCTCCTGCCTGCTGAATGCCACTGAAATCATGCAGGGGACAGTAGATGCCACGCAGATTGGCGTAACTGCACAGGATGACCAGACGTTAATTTTCCAGCTTGCAGAGCCAAACAGCCGCTTTCCGGAACTGCTGGCAACGACTGCCGCCTTGCCCTGCAACGAAACCTTTTTTCAGCAGACAAAGGGACGGTATGGACTGGACGAAACTTCTGTGATTTCCAACGGTTCTTTTTATCTGCGAAAGTGGTTCTATGACCCCTATGGAAGTGATAATGTAATCTATATGCAGTGTAACTCTGCGAATGACTCCAAAGAAGCAGACCGGAAAATCTACCCCTCTGACTTAACATTTCTGATTCGGAAGAAGCAGGCACAAGCGGAGGAAGCGTTTGATTCCGAACAGTCTGACATTTTAACGACTTCGATTTATCCGAAACAAGAGCTTGCACAGCCGGATGTCTATACAGTGAACGCCTATTCCTCAGTGACATTGGGCTTGGTGTTCAATCCGACGAATACAGCCTATGCCAATACAAATATCCGCAAGGCACTCTCAGAGAGTATTGACCGCTCCAACATCGGTGCAGACTCTGACGGAGACTTGACAGGGGCTTCCGGCATTGTTCCGCCTGATACCCGTGTAGACGCTGTACGGTATCGAGATAACGTCCCTGAGCCGTCTACAACCTATCAGAACGAAACTGCTAAGCAGGACTTTGAAAAGGGTTTACAGGAACTGAAAATGGATTCTCTGCCGTCTGACCAAATTCTTGTTTGTCCGGAACTGATGGATTGTTCTTACCTGCATGAAATTCTTCAGAACTGGCAAAAGACATTTGAATTTTACATTGGCATTGAAGAGGTAACCGCTTCGGAATATCAAGACCGACTGGAATCGGGAAATTATGGCATTGCACTTTATGGTGTTACCGGTTCAGAGAATAATCCAGCATCTGTGCTGTCTGCGTTTTGTTCCGACCAGAACCCGTTTTATCAGAACGAATCTTTTGATGCAATGATACAGCAGACCACAACTTGTAACAATGCTGCACAACTGACCGACCTTTGTATGCAGATGGAACATCAACTACTTTCCGAATACAGCTTCATTCCGGTGTATTATAAGAAAACGTATCTGGTTTATCGAAATGAAAACCGAGATATTTTCTATGACCCTTATAGTGGTATCATTGATTTCCGGATTGTCAAGTATTTTGGGGAATAAACTGCGATTGATTAGCAGAATTTACCTTGTTACATTTCTGCCGTTTTTGCATACAATATAGCAATAGCGGTACGCACCGCAGAGGTCGGGGAACTGTGATGGCAGAAATGCAATCGAAAAGCGGCAGTTCTCCGAGGAGGGAACTACCGCTTTGTCATAGATTCTGTCTGTCATAGCTCTGAACCGGCAGACAGAGAAACGGTGCAGATGTGCACAGACCTGCTGCCGTTTCCTTGTAGTTATGCCTGTATGTAGGAATCCCTGCGTACAGGCATTTCTGCTGCCGGATGGCAGAAGTGTGCGTGTTTTTGCTGTTCTCTCTGCTGTGCCAGCAGAGCATATTTTTTTCTGGTTGCAAGTCCGCCACGAATATGGCGTTCCTGCTTATTTTTTTCTAAAATCATCTTTACCTCTGCATAGAGGTGGGGGTCTAAATCGGAAAGACGTTCGCTGACATCTTTATGAACCGTGCTCTTAGAAATGCCGAACCATTCCGCAGCTGCACGAACAGTGGCTTGTTGTTCCAGAATATATTCGCCGAGAATAATGGCACGTTCCCTTGTCTGTTGTTTCATAGCTGCTCCCTCCAAAATTATCCGCACAGCGTGGGAAACGTGCAGGATTTCCCACTGGGATTGTAGAAATTGTTATATCTTATGTAGGGGAGCGGAAAAAAAGAACGAAACTTTCCGGAAAAACGCAAGTGCCCCACTGGTGGAAGAATAAAAAAACCAGCGGAGCACCTGCAATTTTGGTTGGAATTATTCACATCGCTATCGGAAATTTACAATGTGAACAATTTTATTATAAAGGACTTTTGGCGTATCGTCAATTCTGCTTTTTGTCGAATTTTGTCGATTCTTGTCGAAGCGAAAAAGAATCAGAAAAACAAAAAAAGCCCGTTTGAAACGGACTTTTTTGCACCATGATGACCATGGTAAATATGGGGTGGGAGATGGGATTCGAACCCACGATCTTCGGGACCACAATCCGACGCTT
>ERZ825159.70-NODE-70-length-137945-cov-12.827993_pt1 | contig 137945 bp, 147 predicted proteins | sample MGYA00519932_ERZ825159 | MGnify/ENA primary metagenome ERZ825159 (study PRJEB31778, sample SAMEA3449191) | human gut metagenome | biome: human gut; feature: human-associated habitat; material: faeces | place: United Kingdom | collected 2010/2012 ... | reverse complement strand
TTGCTTTATGTGTCATTATTTTTTCCATGTGTTGCACTTATATTGTAAATCTATCCACTTTATCAATTCATGCTATAAAGCAATCTCCCGCCCTCAACCGAGAGCGGGAGAAAATTTTATCAGAACCTGTTCAGTCCCTTGCGGATAATAGCCGCAGGAAAATCACGATAGCAGTAGTCCATGTCAACATTACCCTTAATACCATAAACCTTGCCCTTCCAGCTGTACTGCCAGATGCCTACGTCGTCAGCAGAGATGCACTTGGGGAAAATGTTCTCCACTCTCGCTACCCAGCAGGTGTAACGCTTGGGAAGGTCAGCAGTCAGCTTGTCCCTGAAAAATGTGTCATAGCTGTAAATGCCTGCCCATGCTTTGGCGGCTTCCAGACGGCTGCAAAATGCAGATACCATGTCACAGCATACAGTCCTCGACGCCTTGCCCTGTTCCTCGAAATCGCCGTAAACAGGCAGCTCAAATGACTTGCCTTTCATGATTTTCAGCATGAAATCAGCTTCCCTGACCGCCTCTGCCGCAGTTTTCGCATAGCAGTAGTGGTATGCTCCCACCATCAGACCCGCCGCCTTTGCACCCTTGTAGTAGTCCTCAAATCGGCGGTCAACCTGCCTGGGGCTTTCAATGCCAAATCCCGTGCGGATAATAACGCCGTCAATGCCCGATGCCTTGACCTTCACGAAATCGACCTTCCCGTTGTGATGGGACAGGTCGATTATTTTCATTTTGACTTCTCTCACTTATTTTCCCCGCCTTTCGACTTCATCACATCAATGATTTTATCAAATATCCTCTTTACAGGCTCGGGCAGAACGCCCATAAGCGCAGCGTTTTCGCATATTGATATCAGTTCGGACGCACAAAATGCGATAACAACAGCATTGCGTATGTAATCACACCCCAGCAGCACATCAGCGTAATGGGCGCATACCACAAGCAGTATGGTGCAGATTTTTTTGATTATGCCCTGCCAGCAAGCCTTAGAGGACAGCGCACCGTTCTCGGGCTTGCTGGATTTGTTCCAGAAAATAGCGCAGGCGATACCTGTCGCAAAATCCGCCGCCATGAAGATAAGCAGCGTAATAATGGCATTGTCCCAGCCGCCCAGGGCTGCCGAAACAGCCCCGCCGATTGCGCCGATAATGGCGCATACATAAGTTTTGATGTTCATTGACATTTTCATTCCTCCTCAGATTTCCTAACCACAGGAATATCAAATTTTTTCAATTTCTCTTCCAGCTCGTTAATTTCGTCTCTTACCGCCTGCCGCTTGGCGTTTAATTCGGTCATGTCATACGGTGTAGGCAGCCCCATCAACGCATATTCATAGCACTTGGCTATTTTCCAGTCCCCAATAGGGCTAGCACTGTCTGATAGCTGCCAGCGACAGTCAATTATTTTCTGCTGGATTTCATTGTACGTATCTATTTGTCACACCTCCTCAGCCTATACAGAAACAGGGGCAAATCCCGAGTGATGTAGACGCACTACCTCCGCCTGCGACGCCCGAGCCGCTAATATATGCGAAATTAGTTGACATATAGATAGCTCGCAACCACCTCCAAACTGAGTTAGATATATATGTCGGCGATATACGGAATAATGGAAATAGTCGATAATTCGAGCCTACGTCGAGCACACCGCCCCGTACAGAACATCCATATATTTCTGGTTCGGACATTAAGTTGAATTTTACATCAGTCCATGTACACTTATTAGCAGAATTTCCAGATACACTAACAGTCAAATATTCACGGTGTGTCAGCAAATGATTGTTCAGTTTTATGTCAAAATGTGCATTATACACAGGTAATACTGATGCGAACATAAAACTACCAACATATCCGCCAGTAGTTACATTTGTGCTGTTCATTCTGTTATTTCCGATAGCTTTGTCAGGCACGATCACAGCGTGATGCTGTGTAAATGCTTTATCACCAGTATTCAGGTATGTATCCAGTCCCGCAATGCGGAATTTTGTATTGTATATGACCGTCTGGGTCGATTCCACCAGTGATTTTGTACCATCATCACCGGTCTGCTCTACAAAACAGGGGACATCGGGGATACTGCCAGACAGCGTGAAATAGTCACCGATATAGATATCAGAAAAACTTCCGTCACTAATCATAGCGCAGATATCATCAATAGTATACCCTTTGGCGAATAAATCATCACCGCGAAAGATATTATTATGATTTTCTGCAATGCTGGTAATCCACTCCGTCTCGTCTTCAGCAGGAAAATCGGGTTCGCCGTTGACGTAACGTTTAACGTCCTTTTCGTAGTTTTGAGCGATTTCAGCCGCAGTCAACGCTCTGCTGTACGCCGCCAAACGATAGAAATTATATGCGCCTACCGCATAATTAGTATCGCCAGCACCCAAACAGCCCAGATACGTATTTTTAGTTGATTTCTTGTAGTCGGATAACGTTTTTGTTCCGACCAGTGCGCCGTTCACATAGAACTTAAACGCCTGTCCGTCATAGGTTATACCCAAACCATATGGTGTATTCCGACTGAATGCTGTGGCGATATTCAGGTAATTGGCCAATGATTCAGAGCGTATGGACGCAATCATTTGACCATTTTCGGTGTAAATGCCAAAACCAGCCTTATCGTAACAACTAATCATATCATTTTCGCTAGTAGTTCCGCCTGTTATTTCAACGAACAGTTCTACAGTAAAATGGTCATAATCAATCATGTCAGGTATCTTCATCGCTGTTGCAATACCTGCCTGTTTGATGTAGTGGTTAGATGCTATCAGTCCGGAACCGCTGCCGTCTGTGTATCGGCTCATAGTCTGACTGTTCACCATATCGACCCATGTGTTGCCGTTTGTGGCGTGTTTAGGCGGGAAATTATAGATGCCATCATAAAACATCTTTGCTTCCGGAGCATATCCCAGTGATGTAGGGGTTATGTCAACAGTTTCATCACCCCCTTTCTGTGCCACCTTAAAACGGTTGCTGTCGCTGTACTGACCAACGACTGTGACAGTGCCATTTCCATTCAGGTACAGCATAGTGCCATTGAATTTATCGCCGCAGTTTGTAATAACAAAACTGCTGTCCTTAGCGACAGTCACTACACCGTCGGCGCCTTCCACACACTCGGCGTTAACAGTCGATACCTGTATCGCACTGCTGCTATCGTTCCTGATACCGTAGAACGGATAACGGCGATCAAATTCGACAACGGTCAGACCGCTGACATTTACGGTTGTTTCCTGAGTTGTTATCATATAAATTCCTCCCTTTTAATTACGAATAACTTGCCTGAAAATATACAGGAGATGTAAATCCAGCAGTCACCCCTATTATACCTGAATTAAATTCCGGATAAAAAGCATTCCAATAATTATCATTACCGCCCCATAAGCTATTACCTTTCCAAACCCTTCCGGGGAAGAACTGCAAATATGTACCTCCGAACGTTATCCTATAATCTTCAACTGTAAATCGGCATGATATCTTTTCTGATATAGGAATACTGTAATATCCTCGCAGGATATTATCATATGTTTCACTCTGCCCGGTTTTCAAATTGGAAAGTGTTGCACTTAACCATTTATCAATGTACTGCTTTCCGTCTGTCGAACTCGTAAACGTTTCACCATATGATACAAACAGTTTAAGCTGTACTCCTGTGCCGGGACACGTAACAGTAGCCGAGCCTTCGGTCAGTGTGATACATTTAATGATGTCCCAATCCGTTTCAATCGCATTATCCAGTACAATTTCATTGCCGTCAGGGTCGGTAATGCCCGTGTCAATGTTTTCACCAAGCCCCAGCGCCTGCTCATACAGCTTTTTGTATTTGTCTGATACATTCACGGGGTCAAACCCGTCACAGCCATAGTCGGACGCATTATATACACCCGGTTCTGATACGGACAGCGGTTGTATCACAGCCGTTGTTTTGACATCAACAGTCACAGGCGCAAATCCCACATACCCCTCAGCCTTTTCAGCGTCGGAAACATTGTATGTGCCGTTTTCCGTTATAGTTATGGGCTTGACCTTGCCGCCCTCACCCCCCGACATCATGATCTTCGCCGCCTCAGCTGCCGTCATCGCTGCTCACCTCCTCAATGACCTCCTTGAAATTATGCCTCTCATTTCCGCTCCCCTCGGCGGTCCATATCTGGCGATAATTACCGTATATGGCAATAACCTCGTTGCCGGATACCCTCTTAATGCTATCGGGCAGACGGTCTGTAATGACCATCTCGGACAGCCCAAAGCCGCCTTTCCTGACAGCTTTTATCAGCTTGTATGCCTTGCCCATGTCACTCCTCCTCAAAGATTATCCCGTCGGACGTTATGCGGCTGTTGCCGTAGCGTCCGCCCTCAGTGACCTTGCCGTTAACGGTTCGGGCAAGCCGTCCTCTGCGGGATATCTCCCCACCCGATGGCGATGACGTACTAAGACTGCCCATAATGCCGCCCGATGACAGCTTTGCCGTTACGGACATTATGCGGTAGCTGCGGCTCGGGAACTGCCCGAAAGTCACATCGCAGCCGGGGAACGGTATAAACGTCAGAACGCAGTCGGAACAGCTCACAGCGTCATATGCCTTGCCCTCCGCATTGCCCCAGATGTCCGCCGCAGTGTCGTCCGTGGCAAGCTCTGAGGATATCTGCAAGGTGTCATAATCATACAGCGTGCTGCCTCTCTCATAGACCGAGCTGCCGTTTGTCACCCGCACACCCTGCGCCGTGTATTCGTCGCCTATCGCCAGCGCCGAATGTTCGGATACAGGCATATTCCCCGAGGCTGTGCCGTAGGAGAGGAACGCCAGATCATTTCCGTTGGAAGTGAACCAGAAGCCGCACATCACCGTTGAAAGGTTTTCGAGGATAGTTGCACAGCTGACACCGCCCACCATGGCTTTTGGCAGACTGCCCAGCCAGTCGGGGATAACAGCGGCATAGCCCGTAAATCCGCATTTGATGGCTATGACCGACAGCACCGCAGAGGTCTGAACTCTGTCCCCGCTGTCCACATCTACCCAGCCAATATCAAAATCCTTGTCGGTGTACGCCATTCGGTCGAGAGCCGTCACGCTTACGGTGCCGTCCTTTGCCGTCCTGCTGTCGATGTAGTATTTGGGCAGGTCAACGCCTATGACCTCCACCACCGCCGCACGGTACACCGATAACGGCGCAGGACAGGTGAACGTCAGCTGAGATGTGCAAATCCCCGATGTGCCTATGCCCGAAACCGCCCTTGTGACCTCAACATCTCCGAACGTGCTCAGTTCCGCCCCGCCTACCTTGATTTTCAGGCTAAAGAGAGCCGCTCCCGCCTGTGACAGCCACAGCGGAAACGGCAAAGGAAACGGTATAATATTTTCCGTAAATGTTTGCGTGTTCAAGGGGCTGAGAGCAGCTGTCAAGCAGCACCGCACCCGTGAAGTCGGGCGTTGTGACGGTAAAGCTGTGCGCAAACAACGCCGTTTGCAGGTCACTCAGCTCCTCGGGGGTAAGATACCCCGTTGTCACGCTGAGCTTGAAGCGGCGGCCTCTGTACACACTTACCGTGCGGTAATCATATGCGGTAAATGTGTCCTTGACTATCTCCCATGACGGCACATATGCAGCTATCTTTTTAAGCTGATAACTGCCTATTTTTACGGAAATGCCGCCGTTGTATCTGTCAGACATCAAGCGTCCCTCCCTGATTTTTTACTTGATTAAGATATTCCTCCGTGCTTATGGTCGCCGCCTGCTTGCCGTTTACGTTTATGGTAAGGTTGACAGGGGTGGTAATGCCCGCCGACTTGCTGTTGCCCGCAGCGGTCACGCCCATAAGCTTCTCAGTGTCCGATTTATATTCGGCAAAGCCCTTCCAGTACGCTTCCGCCGCAGCCTTTCCGCTTTCATAGGCATCGGAACCAAGCTCACTCAGCGATTTCTGTATGCTGCCCTTTGCCGCCAGAGCAGCCTTGTCAGCATCATCTTTCAGCGATTGGGTGTCACTCCTGCCTGCCCTTTCCGCAGACTGATAATATCTGCTGATGTCGGCGTAGTGCTTTTTCAGCCTTTCGGGAGAAAGCTTCAGCAGCTCCTTGACATATTCCTTTCGCTTGTCAAAGCTCATGGAGCGAATGTTCTCAAGATATTCCTCGGGAATGTCCGACTTTTCCAGCCGCTCCATGTTACGGGTATATTCGTCAAGCTCCTTGGTCTGCTTTGCAATGGTGTCACTGCTGAAATCGTACTGACTATCTGCGCTTTCCTCACCGTTTTTGGGGCGTGCAAGACCCAGACGGGAATACACATCGTCCTCCGCCTTTTTGGTCGTAGAGAGGTCAAGAGCGCTTATGTAGCTGCTTTTGACTTTTTTAAAAGCTTTCTGCACCTGCTCATACTTCTTTTCAACGGCATTTGCAACCTTGTCGGCAGATGTTTTCCACTCCTTGACCTCTTTTCCCGTGGCTTTTTCGGTAGCATCGGATATTTTGTCCGTAAGGTCAAGCCATTTGTCGTAGTAGGTGTTATACAGTTCACTGCCCTCGGTAAGCTCGGAAAGCATCTTTTTCAGCCCGTCCGCAAGCCAGCTGTCACCATAGCCGTTTTCCTTCTGCTGACGTTTGAGGGCTTCGTATCGCTTTGAATAGCTGTCTTTAAGGGCGGTTTCCGCTTCCTTTGCAGACTTGTCGGCGGCTGTATTTTCCGTCTTGGAAAGCTTGTCGTAATGGTCGTTTACTGCATCGTAGTATTTCCACCATTCCTCGCTTTCCTCGTCCCTGTGGGCTTCAAGATATGCTTTCCTCTGCGCCCAGTAGGTGTTATCATCTATCTTGTGGGTGGCAAGGTCGCTGTCATACTCCTCCATTTTTGCTTTGGTGGTCTCTCGAATATGCTCCCATGCACTCGCCAGAGCTTCCTCACCGCTTTTGACGGAATTTGCGGCGGCCTCGCTTACCTCGCCCATGTGCTTTACACTGTTATCCGTAGCCTCGTCAATAGTCTCGCTGTATGCCCTGACAATATCGTTGGCGGCGTAATAATTGCTGTACAGTGAACCCAGTTGGTCGGATATCTCATCAAAGGATCCCGCATTTCCCACTGCATTGCCTGACTGGTCAAAATAGTGAAGCTCATTGCCCCTCAGGTCGTTTGTGCCGTAATATTCACGGTTCTTTGCGATGAGACTTTCCAGCGTATCTATCTGAGACTTGTAGCTCTGCGCCCTTGCCTTGGCATCTTCTATATTCTGCCCTGCTTCCTGCGCCGCAAGCTCAATGGATTCAGCTTTCAGCCTGTTATATTCCTCCAGGGTCTCGTTAAGCTCCTTGTATTCGTCATCAAGAGCATTTACCTTTTCAGAGTGTTCTCCCAGACGGTCGGCAGCATTATCAATGGCAGTCTTGAGCGCCATTGCGGTGGTAATGGTCACAGCGGCAACAGCGACCCAGCCGCTGAGCGACATCGACATAGCATCAACGCCGCCAACAGCCGTGTTTGCAGCGTCGCCAATGCCGTTTATGGCAGATGTCACGTCTTTCAGTCCGCTGACAGCCTTGCTTATCCTCTCAGCGCCGAGAGAAAGTTCAAGAGCCGCAAAAATCCCCAACAGAGTTTCTTTGTTGTCGATAATAAATTCGACCGTGCCTACAACATCTTCCGAGAACTCTTTAAGCCCTCCGCTTTCTATCCAGTTCTTAGCCTTTTCAAGCCCCTCATCAAGCAGAGGCTTTATTTCCTCCATGGTGTCAACAAGGGCTTCCTTTATTTCGTCAACGTTGTCATTGAGGACGGTAAGCCCGTCCTGCGCAAAATCATCAAGAGGTTCAGCTATCTCTACAAGGGCATTTTTCCAGGAAGCTTTAAGCTTGTTGAGAGAGCCTTCAATGGTGGACTCCGCTTCCTTTGCGGTAGTGCCTGTTATACCAAGGTTTGTTTGTATCACATGGATAGCTTCTATCACCTTGTCAAAGGGTATCTCCTTGACATTTTTTGCAGTAGCCACCATCTGACCGTTTAACACGCCCGAATCATTGATAAGTCGTGCCATTTCCGCCTGAGAACCGCCATAGCCGAGCTTTAAGTTATCGAGCATCGTGTAATTCTGCTTCGCAAAGCCCTGATAAGTATACTGTATAGATGCCATGCTGGTACCCATTTTGTTGGCATTGTCCGCCATATCAATAACTGCCTGGTCCGCTATACTTGCAGCCTTTTGAGTGTCGCCGCCAAGGCCTTGTAAAAGTGTTGCCGAGAAGCCTGTTACGGTCTCCATGTAGCTGTTGGCGGATATTCCTGCGGTCTTGTAGGCGTTCCGGGCATTCTCCAGAACAATATCCTCCGCTCCCGCAAAAAGTGTTTCAACGCCGCCCACCATCTGCTCATACTGAGAATAGGCGCTGAGAGCATCGCTTGAAAGCTTTCCAAGGGCAGCGGTGACAGCGGCTGTAGTTGCCATCGCAACTTTTTCAACCTTTTTCAGCGCATCAGTAGTTTTTTCAAGTCCCTTTTCGCTTTTATTGCCTGTTTCCTCAACGGCTTTTCCGAGATTTTTCTGCTCTTCCGTAAGGGCCGCAAGCTCCGCCTGCGTGTTGGCTATCTCACGCTGAAACGCACGATATTCCTCTGCCGTGGTATCGCCTGAGCGGACAGCCTCATTCATTCGCTCCTGCTGGGAAGTAAGCACCTGCAATTTGACCTGTGCATCATGGATAGCCTCACCCAGAAGAGTATTTTTCTGAGCCATAAGCTGTGCATTATCGCCCGAAACTTTGAGAGCCTTGTTAACTTCTTCAAGCTCTTTTCTGGAATTGGCATACCGCTGATTTACACCGTCGAGAGAAGTGTTTATTGTCTGGTAGGTCGATGTGTCCGCCGATGGGTGAAGCGCTGCATTTGCTTCCTCAGCCCGCTTTTTCAGATTTTCCAGCTTAGTCGCCGTATTTGCAATCTCATTCTGGAACTCGATATATACCGAATAATCAATAGCGCCGTTATCATATGCCTCAGCGACCTTGCTCTGTACGCTTTCCAGCCCCCGGAGCTTTTCTGCAGTGGTCTCTATCTGAGTTTTCAGAAGATCATACTGCTGTTCCCACAGCTGAGTGGTCTCAAGTCCTGCCTTGCCTGCGTTGTTTATAGCCTTGTCGGTGGCGGCAATGGAACGGTCAACCTCTTTGAGAGAGCTGTCTATCTCTTTAAGGCTCGTCTGCAAACCATCGTCACTGAGACCTATCTTCGCCATATAGCCGTATTTATTGGCCACAATATCACTCCTTTTCCAAAAATTCCGAAAGCCGCTTGTCAAGCTCCCTCTCAGCCCATTCCTGCACCGCATCAACAAAACCGCTGCCGTGTACAACACCGTTCCTGATGCCGTGAACTACAAGATCATGGTCAAAGTTTATAAGGTGAGTGACCGTGGGCATATGCTTGTTGCGCACGCCGTAAAGCTTGCCGTTGGCTATGGCGATAGTGCCTACAGTCCAGCCGCTTTTAAAATATCCCGGCTGATATTTGTCAGCGGCTTTTCGGTGTACAGCTTTGCGCACCGCAGGAGGAGCTCTGTGCGCCGTGATGTTGCTTACCTCCTGCGTGTGTGTAGAATACTGCCTGACAGGCGATGCGTTGGTCGCCATCGGTACCATCTGCCGCTGTATTTTCTTTGCGGCTTTGTCAGCCTTGCGTACAACGTCATTTGTGTATGCGAGTATGTCCTTGTATATCTGATCTCCCAGAGTGTCCGCCATATTCCCGCCTCCTCAGGGCATAAAAAATGCGCCTTGCAGTCAACTGCAAAACGCTTGTGTGGGTATAATAAAACCGCCTTGATATGATACCAAAGCGGTTTATATGTCAGCAATCAAATTCAAAATATCCTCGCATATCTGTCCCTCATGATTAAGCCCGTTATCTGTAAGGCCTGACATCTGCAAGTGATCCGAGACCTTATCAACAAACTTTTCGACCTCGCTGTCTTTCATATCCGAATTGAAATTATCCGACAGTCCAATCTTTTTCAGTAAACTTTTCTGTTCTGAATTAAACTGAGCAGTCATTATGTCTCGCCACCTTTCAACTTGTTTCTCAGCTTCTTATGGGTTTTCCATGTAGATGTAAGCTTTTTGCTTTCGGGATTTATAGCCGTTGTAGCAGCTTCACCTATTCTCTGGAAACTGGGCCGTCCTAAGTTATCCCATTTTACAGGTTTTTCAGAAAGCGGATTGTCTATTGCATCAACGATTTCATCTTGTGTTATTCCACGTTCAGTAGCTCTCTCCAAAACGTGTTTGCTTAATTCTATATTTGAAGAGTTAAGTGCTGATGTATCATATCCCTTTGTGCTTTCTTTGCTATTTATTATATCACTTTTATCTGATTTGTCAATAGTTGTCAAGCCATTTTTCGGAGCAAACCGTCCCGTTTCCGGGTCATGCCTTGGATTTCCTCTTTTCTCCATATCAGGCTCCGCCTTGACCGCTCCCTCACCCGAACCAAGGTCAACCATGGCATTGGTGTTGGGAGTGTATATCTTGTTGGTAACGGGGTCAAGAAGCACATCATTAAGCCCCAGTTTGATAAAATTCACACCCAGTGGCGGGAGATCTTCCAGCGCCCTCACCTCGTCAAGCTGCATGAAGTTGTTTTGCAGCGCAACGGAATAAGCCGCATACCTGCTCTGGATATCGCCCCTGGTAAGCTCTCTGGTGTCAAAGGCGAAATATACATTGCCCTTTTCGCTTTCGAGAAGCAGGTCATTGTCAAACGCCGCTTCCATAACGTCCAGCACAGGCATTACGGCATTCTTTACCGTGTCCGCACTGAGTATGCCGTCAGACGTGCCGAAAAGCCTCAGTATCTCGCTGTTTATGGTCTGTATGTTCTGGTTTATCTGCATTTCCACGGACGTTGCGGATATCTCCTTGAAGTCAATGCCGGCATTCAGAAACATCACACTTTCGGAATCCTCTGTGGAATACAGATTTCTCCATTTGCTCTTTATTTCGTCAATGACCTTTTGGTCAACCCTGCTTTCGGTTTTCAGAAATCCTCTTTTGCTGCCGCCCTTCATCATCTGGGAGCGCTGGAACTTTATCATGCTGTACGCCGTATCAATTACAAGGGGACTGTCATCAATAATGCCCCTGCCCTTGCCGTAGCCGTCGGTATTTCGGAGTATTTTCAGCAGCTGATAAGGGTAAAAGCTCTTGCCCCTTATGCTGTAGTTGTATTTCTTGTAAATGGGGTCTGCTGTGTTCTTTATTACGCCCACATCGCTGTAAGCTATGTAATAAATCCCCGTAGGCATTCCCATTTTTCGCTCGATGTAAGCGTATCCTCCGCCGTTCAGCAGATAGTCCTTTACCCATGCGTAGCGCATTGCATCGGCGGTCAGAGTGTCGCCTGTGTCGCCGTTCAGAAGCGTGATACGTGGGTCGTCGGTTATCTCCTGGGGCTTGCCGTCCTCACCCTTGCGGTACATTCTCACGGGCAGCATAGCCACCGCTCCCGCTATCATGTTCACGCATCTTGCAACGGCAGGGACCTGCATAGCTGTGTCAGCAGTCACACGACAGCTGCTGAGCGCCGCCGCCAGCAGTTCCGCTCCCGAACCGCCCTCCGATACCTTGGCCTCGGCTCTCTCTTCTATAGGGAAAGAACAATTTTCCACAGACTCAGGACTTTTCTTTCTGCCGAAAATCTTAAACGCCATTATCAAAATCCCTCCTTATCATATATCAATGCACTGGAAGACAAAATCATCTGCCAGCAGTTCGTTTTCCATAAGCATATACACGGCGTTTATCAGCGCCACCACCATATCCACCTTGCCCGCACTGCGCTTCTTGTTGACGTACATATTCATGTTGGTGTCATATGTGCAGCGGGCATTTTCAAAGCTGTTTTCCAGCAGAGCATTTCTTTCATAGCGGAAGCTTCCGCCCAGTATGCTCTCTTTCAACAGCTTTGTGGCAGGGTGCAGAACACTTGAATGCTGTTTTACTATGGTGCATTCTATAGGATCATCCGCACTTTCCACCTTTTGCATCGAGGACAGCGCATTCATTCTGTCCCAGCCTGCACCCGCAACGGTCACACCCAGAGTGCTTTCAAGGGTCAGGATATAGTCCTCCACAACAGCATAGTCGATGACCTCATCACCGCAGGCAATACAGTACCTTGCGGCAACGAATTTCTTGTAGTCAATGCCCTCTCTCGTGGATTTAAGCTCTATCTTGTCCGCAGGGATAAAGCCCATCACACGGGCAACAATAACGCCGTCATCATTTGTGACCATAGCAACGGCAGTGTTATCGTCCGTGAGTGAAAGGTCATTGCCCAGATATACCCGCCTGCCTCTCCACCAGCTGTCGTCAGGCTCAATGCGGCAAAGCTGTACCTTGTCAACAGGCACATAGCCCTCGGTTCCCACGGACTTGTAGCGGATATTGCAGTGCTTGCAGAGAAAATTCTCCCGCTTGTTTTCGTAAAGCACAGCCATCTGCCGCTTTTCAAAGAGATTATCAAGCATCTGAGGCTTGCCATGCACCGCAGGATTTGCCTGATAGATAACATTGTCGTTATGCTCCCAGTCGTTGATGATCTCTATGTCAGGCTCATACAGCAGCGCAAACACATTTGTGCGCTCGATTATGCCGTCAAGAATTTTCTTGCTCAGATCTATCTGGTCAAGGAAATCATTGTTTTCATTTGGATATTGGGTAGATATGATAATACCAAGCTTGTTGGGCAGAGTTATCTGTGATGAGGTCATAGCCTCTACGGGATAGCTGTCCATTGCGCCGTCCTCGTCCGCCAGAAAGGCGTTTGCAAGCTTGCCGTCCAGTCGGTCATTTGAGTACGCAAGGGGCGTATATTCAATGTCCGTCAGCTTGCAGGTTATCATATCCCGGTTTATTTTAAAATGCTTCACCAGAAGCGGAGAGACCTTGATGATTTTCCTTACCGCCAGTCTCAGCTCCGATGAAAGCTTATAGTCAGGCGCTACGGAAAAAAGCCGGGCGAACCTCGGCTCGGTCAGCATCAGAATAATGAATATGACCGCCGAAACAAATGTCTTGAAATTCTTGCGGGCAATTTCAAGGATAGCCGTGGAATAATACCGCCTGCCGTCCCTGCCCTTGGTGCACAGCACCGCAGCGATGAACAGCATCGCATAATCTTCCAGCCCCGTAAGCATAGGGCAGTTAAGGTCAGGGTGTACCATAAGGCGGAGAATGCCGCTTATCCGCTTGTATTCCGCCATGCTCACATACGCATCGGGGTTTCTTCCGTCCGCAATTTCAAGCCATTTTTCGCACTGCTTCTTTACGTATCGTCCGACCTTGCCGTCGGTCTCATTAACACAAAAAAGGGCGTATCTGTATGCCCTTGTATCGGTGATATTCAAGCAAAATACGCCCTCCTTTTTCACTCAAAAATACTGCTTTTCCTGTGCATAAACTCCCAGCACTCGTTGAGATATGCCTTTCCGCTGCCGTCCGACCTGCCGAGTATTTTTATCTTGCAGGCATCGGCAAGCAGGAGCTTGTAATCAAGGATATCAAGCTCGTTTATGCGGTCAAAGTCAAACCCCGTGTGTTCTCTGACAATGCGTTCGCCGAATGTCAGCACAGGGAGCTTGGTCTCTTCCTCGTCATGCTCAAAATCGGGCTTGTCGGGTATGCCGTAGATATCCGCAAAGTCCTCGCAGTAGTCGTTCACAGCCTTGATATAGCCGCTCACAAACTCACACAGGGACTGTATTGGCATATCCTCGGGGATCTCCGCCAGAAGATATGCCGCCCTTTTTATCTCCCTGCCGCTGCGGGCAATGTTGATAACGTCCCAGGTATGCTTTGAACATACTGGAACATTGATAATGCCCACAGGCGGAAGAGCAACGGGAAAAACAGGCTTTTCAAACGGGGTTATTCCCCACTCGCAGTCCATACATGACCTGCCTTTGCATCGACCATAAGCATGAACTCGCCCGAATCATAAAAGGGCTCCAGGGCATATGCACACGCAAAGGGAGTTACGCTGTCCTGCTTCCATACAGCGTCAAAGCCGCTTGTGTTCTTGCCGATAACAACGACCACGGTATCGCCGTACTTCTTGTCATCGTGCTTGAATGCAACAACGTGAACAGTCTCGTCCATGTTGCCAAGGCCGCCCACAAAAGTAAAGCCAAAGCCCGATGTGGTGTCCTTGGAATACTTTGCGGTAGGGTACTGCTTTGCGATAGTCTCGCCGTTTGCATTAAAAAGCTTGAAGTTTGATGTGCCCTTTTCATCGGAGATACCATCAATTTTCATCTCGCCCAGGTCTGACTTGTCGGAAAGGTTGGAAGTCTCCACCTTTACCTCGTAGCCGTCTTTAAGATAGCCTATCTGGTTATCCTCAACCATAATGCCCGAAATAAACTTGATGATTGCAGCCGCTTCCTCCGGTGTGATGGCTTTGGTATCCGCAACCTTGGGAAATGTACTTGCATCATAATCGGCGCTGTAAACACGGCCCGAGCCGTAATAGGTCTTTTTGGTCATTGCCATAGATCATTCCTCCTCGATATGTTCTGTAATATCAAACACATACTGTGTGTAGAACAGATTGTTTGCGCTGTCGTAGCCCATGGTGCAGGAAAACTCGCCCGCTCCCGCTGCGGCAGCCTCGAATTTCTTTTCTCCCTCAAAATCGTTTTTCTGCTTGCTTTCACGGTAGAAAAACGTAATTTCAAGGGGATAATGGCGGTAAAATGCCATTTCGTCAGCACCGTCAAAGTCCCTTTTGGGAATGTTATAGGTGCCGAAGCGGTGCTCACCGGGAACAGCCCTGAAAGAGTGCCATTCCATGCGCCCGCATATCTTTTTGGCTTCCGCCAGTATCTCTTCAAAGGTCATTGACCGTCCTCCTCGGTGTATATCCGCTTTGCACGGAACTTTATCTCGCTGTGCCTGCTGCCCACATCATCGGCAGGGGAAATGAGCTCATATACCACGCCCCCCGATACAGCTCTGTACTGCATGGGCGTAATGCGCATAAGCGCAGGCTGATATCTGCACTGTATCGTTACCGTCAGCGCCGCCTCATAGCCTGCGTTGGCTATGAAAAACTCGTTTCCGCTAAGTCCGTTGATGTAGCCACGACAGGTGAGGTGGTCTTCCCATACATCGTTCACCGACCGCTGGAAGCATATCACAGCATTGAGCTGACCTGCCGTTATCATAGGTAATTCACCGCAATTCCGCCCAGTATCTGCTTTACCGTGGGATTTTCCCTGCCGTTGGCTATTTCGGCAGAGCGGTTGTCGTACATATCAATGCACAGGCAGTTGAATGCGTGTATCACTTCGGGATAATCGTCCAGCCGTTCATCTGTAAGCCCCGTGTAGGTGCGTATGTAGCCCTTGGCAGCTTCCATAATGTCTTCGATAAGGCTGTCGTCAAGGTCGTAGTCAATGCGCATCGCAAGCTTTACGCTTGCCAGAGTTGCCTCGCTTAGTTTCATGGGCTTCCTCCTTTTCAGGCTCGACTTCGGAAATATATCCGCAGCGGAGAAGCTCGGAAGCCGCCGCCTCGGACAGCTCCCTTACCTCGCCCTTGTACATACTTACCTTGCCTGCGAATGACACTTTTGCTGTGTACATCATCAGCCGCCTACCTTAGGACAGGAAGCGACGACATAAGCGTCCTCGTTCACAGGCTGACCGTCAAGCCACATAATGGTAAGGATACCCTTCATGCCGTACTCCGCATACTTTTCGTTGAGTATCTGCATAGACATATCGGGGTTGAGATTTACCTTGTATGCCCTTGCAAAATCGCCGAAAAGGATAGGGTGCGCCTCGCTGCCCATATTGTCCATAGCTTCGGAAACCAGCACAGGCTTGCCGAGAATGGTGCCGACATAGCCGCTTGTAAGGTCATTCTGGTGGAAGATATAATGACTGTCGCCGTCTTTCAGCAGTCTTACAGCACAGAGGGTGTCGTTGCTCATTATCCATGCTGCGTCCTGCTGATAGAAGCTTTTGAGGGAATGGAATATCTTCACGATCTCGTCAGCTGTGATGGCAGCGGCAGACGCAAGTGTAAACGCCGTACCGGACTTTACAAGTCCCTTGGGCTGGTCTGTGCCTGTGCCCTTGATGATAGCGGTCTCAGCCTTTACAGCCATGTCACGCAGGGTCTGGTTCTCGACCTCTGTTGCAATGTCAAAGGCATTCTGGTTGATGACTTCAAGGGAGAGCTTTGCCAGAGCAGTAAGCTTGTGGTGCTTTATCTCAATAGTCTTGAACTTTGCGGCGGAAGAGGTGATCTCCTCAATTTCGCCTGTCCAGCCTGCGGATATCTTGTTGTCGTTGTCCGCTACGATCTGCTTGTAGGTGCCTGCGCTGTTTACCACAGATACACGGTTAACGATGCCCGAAAGCTCGGTGAACTTGTGAATAATGTCCTGCGAGAACTCTGAAGGGATAATGTTGCCTGTTGTGGAAGTGGTCATCTCTCCCGCTCTCAGCTCATTGCCTCTGATAAAATCGGATACGATATCCTTTGCGGCTCTCTTTTCCTCGCCGTCATCGGTGTCGGAGTTTGAACCGCCGTCAAGGTCACAGCCTGTGTCATTGACCTTCTGGGCACGCTTTTCAAGCTCAATGGAACGGTCAGTGTCTGCGATCTCCTTGTCAAGGGCTTCAAACTGTGCCGCCTCTTCATCGGAGACTGCACGGTTCTCCTCCTTTGCCTTGCCGAGAATAGCGTTCATCTGTGCGGTGAGCTGTCCTCTCTTTTCGATAAGTGACTTTAAATTCATGCTTTTTTCCTCCTTGTTTTGGTCGTTTGGGTATAAAAAAGCCGCCTTGCAGTGCTGCTGTGCAGCCGACTGCAAAACGGTCATTTTGATTATTGGTATAATCGGTTTTTACTTGCTTTCTTTGAGATATTCCGCATATCTTCTGCGGTATTCGTTCAGGCTCATGCCGTTTGCTCCCTCAGGATAATCGGGTTCATCACGCTGAACGCCGTCATCTTCCCAGCCGCAAACGGGGCAGATCTCAAAACAGTTGTCTTCTTCAAAAGTGTGCTTTCCGCATACAGGACAAATTTCACCTTTCATTTTTGCGCCTCCGTATCTTTGGCTTTTCGCCTTAGGTAATTATCGTTGGTCAAAGGTCGGCAAAATCTCATTCAAATTGCCCTTTTCCCGGATTCCATTTCGGTATGCCGATTATTTCATCTAAGTAGGCTGTGATCTCAGATGAATTAGCCTTTGGGTTGGCTTTTATATACTTAATGAGCTTGTCGGCAACGCTTTCACCCTCATCTCTTACTTCGAGCATTACTCCGTGCACGAAATCGGGATAAGTGTCGCATACTTTTTCCAAAAGAGCTTTTAATTCTGAGTTTTCATTCATAAGCCGCCTCAGTCCTTCCTCTTTTCATAAATATTATATTCGTTGAAACCGTGGATTTCAAATTTGTATGTTTCTTTTGAAAGAGTAAGCCAGCCCTTGGACTTTCCTTCATATTTTGAAGCATACAGATCATCTATCGCACGGATTACCTTACCATATTCTTTTTTAGGCAACCTGAGTTCAGGATATTCATATGGGATACCCTTTGAATCAAGTTTAACATTTTGCCTGTTTCCTGTCAAGCTTTTTTGAGAGACTGAATGAGCTTTTGATTCAAACTTGCCCTCTTCATCATGATAAGGGTTATATCTAACCTCAAATGCTTCTGCCGCCTCCGCCCTAAGCTCCAGCTCTCTCATTCTCACCCGGGCAAGGCGGACTTCATAAGAGCTGTAGTCGGGTGTGTCGGGTTCGGCACGGGAATAATATTTTGCCTTTTCGTCACTGCTCAGGCTATCCCATGATTTGCGGTCAGCAATAAACATATTCTGTTGAGACTTCATAAATTTTCTTTTTGCTTGGTCGTCTCTTAGCGTTCCCTTTTCCCATGAGCCACTCGATTTTGTCCTGCGGAAATACGTTTCTCCGTTTACCGTTATTTCTCTTGCTCCTGTTTCAGCTGCTTTGGAAGCTTCGGCTTTGAACGCCTCGTCAAATTTTTTTTCGTTTTGACGGCGTGTGTTTTTACTTGATTTATCACGGAGCGAGTTCATATATGTACTGTGCTCTCCCGCTATATTCATGGATTTGTCAAACGCTTTGTCAGAACCGGCAACCTTACGGGCGGGACCTACGGTGTAAACATCGAAATACTTCTGTCTTGCTTCAAGCTCAGCCGCAGAGTATTCATATATTTTATCACGTGCAGCATTCTTTTCGTCATCTGAAAGATTGAGAGTTCCAATTTCATCATATTCTCTGTCATATGTTCTGGCTATTGCACTGCCCGCATCATAGAAATTTGAGCCTTGTGCATTTGCTTTGGATATTTTGGCTTTGTCAAGTTCTTTCTTTGCTCCGCTCCTGGAAGTTTTCCACTGCTCATACTCGCCATCAATATCACGGTCAAACACATACGCAGACTTGCCGCCTTTGGAGTATAAAAATCCGCCGCCTGAACTACCGGCTGTGGTAAAACGTCCATTCGACGGGTCGTGATACGGGTTGAAGCGAAGCTCCGTAAAATCTGCTTCTTCCGCTCCCTCCTCGTCAGCTCTCAGCTCAATGGAAGTGCCTGCATAACAGGGACGGTAACGGTCATCTATCAGCGATACCTCGGAGATGTTCAGCGCCTTTACGTGCCGTCTGGGTACGCCCTGAGAGCGCTGTTCTATTTCGGTGTCGGTAGCCTTGAACCCGAAGCTCCAGCCACGGAGAAGCCCGTTTCTCGCCTTTTCCACAACTTCATCGTCGGTGATGTCTGCCGATGCCCTCAGCCCGATACTGTCCTCTGTAAGGGTAAGCGTGCCCTCGGAGGTGGAGCCTATCTTCCGCCCCTTGTCGTGATTTAGCAGCATATCAACATTCTTTGCCGCTCTCAGAGCATTGCCGAAAGCGCCTGCGGCGATCTGCTCAACGCATTTGCCGCATTCGGGGCACATCACAATGCGGCTGTCACGCTCGACGGCATTAACGTAGCCCTCAATGTGCAGGACACCGTCCGCCCTTATCTCAAAATCCATCTCATCACCCTTTCTTGACTCCTCGAAATCGAGGGGGTTATTTTTTGTTGACTGATATTGCTTAGAAATTACAGTACAACGCCCTCAATTACTGCTCTTGCCTGCAATATAGCGATATAATCTTCCATCGTCCTCACCTGAAACTCATACAGTGATCTGGGACACGTAGGCGTGAAGTTCAGCTCTTCCTTATCCCATTTTTCAAGCATTGCTTTGAGCTTTTCGCAGCGTATCGCAACCTGTCCGTACTCGGCTTTGAACCTGTCCTTGTAATCGGAGCTTGCCATAAGCTCGGCTGTGTCTGTCAGTTCCATAGATCTTGCTGTTGTTTCATTCATAGCATCATATCCTTTCCTTTCATTTTGGCATAAAAAATGCGCCCGGTCCTCTAAAAAGAACAGAACGCATTCATTCCTCGTCTTCACCGTCTCCCGCAAGAATGGCCCTGAGAAGAGCCGTGCCGTCGTCAGCCTGAACGTTGATGTTTGCTATCTTGGCTCTGGACTGAGGCGAGAGCGACAACTCATTGCAGCAGCGGAAGAGTATCTTTGTATTTTTCTCTTTTGCCGAAAGAACATCCTTGGCATATATGAGTGTGGGGTCAGCATTGCAGGCCTTGTCTATCTGCTCCAGACTGTCTATCGCAATAACACACTCCTGCAATATCCACACATCAAGCTTGCACAGGATATCCGCCTCTTTCAGCTCCGCCACAATGAGCCTGAAAATCTTCTTCTGATTTGCCGTCAGCCACCCTGGGGCAGTCGGCGGCTTTTTGCTTTTGCCCCTGAGCTTTTCCTCTTTGTCTGAACGGGCTTCCTTCTCCTCTTTCGTCAAATGCTTGGACGTAACGTTGACGCTTTTAGCAGGTCTGCTCACACTCTCACCTCCGAAAATTTCATTTAGGGAATTTTTTGTGTACAGAGGGCAGGCGTTGGTCTAAAAGGTCTCACCCGGAGGAGTCCCGAAGGGCGGGGGGGCATCTCGGTTCACAGTCCGTCAACATTTGGGGCAGGACGTGGAAAAAGGTTCGGAAACCGCCAGTTTTCGCAGCAGATCGGCAGATATCAGTCCACATTCTGCCTGTTCGTGGTGCAGCGGACAAAGACTGATGAGGTTATCATCGTCCAGCCGTTTGTCGTAGTCCTCCGCAAGAGGCGTGATGTGATGTACCTGTATATCCTGCGAATATATGCCGTTTGCAAGGCAAATACGGCACAAATGACGGTCTCTTGCAGCAATATACGCACGCTTTTTCTGCCACGCAGATGTGCAGCGGAACTTGTCCGCCTTTGAACGCCCTTTGCGGTTCTTGGGCTTATAGGGACAGACATAGCCTTGTGGGTGTATGCCGCCGCAATATACGCAGCTTTTGCGCATAATATGCCCCCTTTACACTTTGCTATGATAATAGCATAGCACAAAAAGCGGCGTTTGGAGTACGCATTTTGTCCGCAATTTGTCCGCAGATTTTCCGCAGGACTTCCGCTCCTTTATTTTTCGGCTGACAAACCAAAAAGAGCAGCCGAAAAATGCTGCAATGCTCCTGCGCAGATACTGTAGGCTTTTGTGCGCTCAACGTGAAGCTTTGAACAGATATGCCCTATGCTGTTATATTCGCTGTTTATGTACCTGATAACAAGAGCATCTCGCTCAGGCTGGCTGAGTGCTGACAACGCTTTATCTATGAGCTGTATCTCACGCTCGATGATATCAAGCCTCCTGCGCATATTGTCCCGCTTAGTGATAACGTCGCAGTAGGTCTCATCACGCTCACGTCCGCTCCCTGCTCCCTCGGTGCTTCCGGGAGAACGAATGCCCTCAAGCTGAGCGTCAAGTATCTCTATCCGCTCCCGCAGGTTCTTTACACCCTGCACGTTGAATTTGTAGTTTCTCAGCTCTTTCACAGCTTCTGCTTTCCAGTCAATCTCTATCATTTTACTCTCCTTCCCTTTATTGATACAGCCGCAAGTGCGGCTTTCTTTGCGTATGATCTGCCACGTTTGTATTTATCGCATTCCTCCACAGTGCAGCCCCTCGGCGCTCCGGTGCTTAGGATATACCCGCAGGCTGTTCGATGTTCGTCACGGAAGCGATAAACACAGGTATTACATTTGGACATTGTGACCGCCTCCCTTACACGCCTGTTTCTGACTGTTCTACTCTCTTAACCCTCCAGGAATCGGTAATATATTGCCAGCTTTGAGGCGCACGTTGAACACAAAACTCATTCAGCAATTTGGGTGTAGAATAAACTCTCAGCCTTGATATATGCCAAAGATAAACTGTTTTTTTATCTGCATAACTGAAAAATTCCCCCCTTGTCATACAGGATTGTGAATATAACTCAGGCGCATTAAATAACATATTGCTTTTCAATTCTTCTATATTGCTGCATACAAATTCCCCGATAACAGTTCCGTCCCTGCGCACATTCGGGCTTGTCATCCAAAACCAACCCTTTGGGGATTTGGAGCAATAAATATAACACTTGAATGGTGGTTCCATCTTTGGCTTTGTTTTTCGTATTTCAATCGTCTTATCCCCCCTTGTTATCAGTGCACACCATTTGGGTTGAATACTGACCAAAACCGCTTGATGAGCGTATTTATACTGATTGGCTTGAAATTTCGTCATTGTATTTCCTCCTATTCTCTTTTTTTCCTCAAAGGCGAGCCTAAAGCATAATGCTCATAGCTCCGTGTCAGTGTGCGTTCACAGACATTAAATCGCTTTGCAGTCTCCTTTCTTGATGCTCCCGACTGCTCCAGCTCCCACGCCTGCTTTGTATCTGCTTCCGATAAACGTCCACGATAACCTCTTGCAGGCTTGGGTATATCGTCATCGGGAAGGCGTGTGATGATATATTTCTGGTGTTTTAACCCGTATGCGTCCACATATTCCGCAAGGGACGCAGGCACAAGAGCCCAGCCATGAGGCACACGTGGAACATCAAGCCATTTTGCGCTCATAGGCTCATAAGTGATAACAGGCTCAACACAGTTGGAAGAAAAACTGTAAGTGCGTTCTGACTTGATTTTTTCGTCAAGCCGCTTGTCCTTTTTGTTTACTCCCACAAAGTATTCCGCAAGATTATGTACGTTGGCAAATCCACTGCCATCTCCCCACAGGGATTTAACAAAAATATTTCCGCATTTTGCCCAACAGTCACGGATAAGCTCGTATGGCACTTCGTCGTTTATCACTGCGTGTATATGCCAACGTCCTGTGCGCTCCCCCTGCTCAATGGTCTTGCAGAACCTTACCTCAATGCCCAGCTTGTCGCATCTTCTGCGCAGACGTTTCATGAAAGCATCGTATGCCCTTGCTGCTTTCTGCTTACTGTCGGGATTTTCGGCAAAGGTCAATGTTGTGAATTTATCATATGGCTTGAAGTTTGCACGCAGCTTGTCTTCACACCTCTCAACCGCCTTGCGCTGATTGACCTTGCGTACAGCTTCCTTTGTAGGCTTTTCCCTCGGTGCCCGTGAGGACGTATTGCCCAGGTTTGGTGCAACGATGTAGTTTTCAATCTCTTTCCAGTCTCCGAAATCCTTTAACTTACGATATCGTTCCGCAATGCCTGCCATTGTTGCCAATCGTTACACCTCATTTCAAAATGGCTGAGAAGTTAATATTTAACCGAGGGCTCAAAACGGCTCATGCCGTGATTTTTTTAACCGCACATATGGTGGTATGTGCGGTTATATACTATTATAAATGCCGTTATATTCAGCCTTCATCAATGCGGGTCTGCTCAAATTCCTCGTCCGCATCTTCCTTGGTCTGCTCTTCAATTTCACGCATTTTAATCACCTCCGTTCATTTTCGCCCCACAGTTGGGGCAATATCGGTAAGACTGCCTAAATGCGTCAAACAACATTTTATTGCTTTCTCCCTCAAAAGTGACCTCAAAGCATTCTCCGCATACGTCGCATTCGGCTGTAGTGTAATTTCCGTAAAAATTCAACCATTTGCCATGCTTCACGGGTGCAACATCAGCAATAGGCAGGTTATATATAATGCTGTCTATCACATCAACAGTCCCGCTATGATGCCCAATTAAAGACCCAGACGAACAATCGTATTTGCTGATGATTTTAAGAACCGCTTCACGTTCTATATATGCCATTGTCAGCCCTCCAAATCCGATAAAATTGCTGAGACGAATTTGACTGCCGCTCCCTTGAATTTTTGTTTTTTTTCAGGATCTGACACATTATTCAGTGCCGATATCATTTTTTTAAGGCTCTCCTGGGTCTCTGAAAAATAGAATTTAAATTCTATAAGTTCTGCATCGGCAGGTTTTTCAGCCGACTGCAATTTGCGTTCAAGCTCTTTTATTCGTTCATCAGTGGCTGCCTTGTCCGCTCCCAGCGATGCGGACATATCATCAAGCTCCTTTTTATGAGCTTCTTCTATCTCCTTGACCCTGCTTTCAGCCGCTTTCTTTTCTTTCTTAAGCTCCTTAATTGCTTTCTCATATTCAGACTTTGCAGATACCATGTTCTTTTCGGCTTCCTTGGCAGCCTCTTCTCGGATTGACCTCAGAAGTTCCTCGGAAGGCTCTGCAATGACTGTTTCCACAGGTCGGCTTTCAAGTCCCTTCATTTGCTCGTAGTATTCATCACGTTCAGCCTTGAAGCTATTGCAGTCGGCTGTAATTTTATCCTTTTCCGCTGATAAAAGACTTATCTGCTCATTGGCGGCTTTGATTTCAGCTTTCAGTTTTTCCGCTTCCCTTTTGCTAAGGATACTGAGCTCTCCACTGTCATTGAGCTTCTCAAAATCCTCTTCGGGTATATCCCTGAGCACATCAAGCACCTCAATTTTGGCACAATTAAGCTCCGAAAGCCTGTTCCCAAATCGCTCATATACCCTGATATGCTTGCACGCCTGAGAATAGCTGAAGGGGAAATTATGCGCCGATGCGTCCTCCATATATTCTTTGAATGATGTATAGCCTCTTTCCGAATATTTCTTGCCGTCTGCAATGACCTTAAGCGCTTTGCCTATTTCCAGCATAGAGCGTGCCATATCATATGAGCTTGATACGATTGACTGCTCTATCTTTTCAAGGCTCCAGTCCATGCACTCATTAAGCTGTGAGCTGATTGTTATTGCTTCTGCCATTTTCATTACCTCCATTGTCGGCGAGCTTCATTGCCGCTTTTTCGTATTCCTCATCGGTCAGCCTCTTATACACGTGGTCCAGAAACAGCTGATATTCTTTCTCAAACAGCTTGATGCTTTCTGGCTTTTTTATAGTTTGATTATCCTTGTATCCATAACACTGTCTGATATATCCATCTGCCGTAACCTCAATGGTGTACCAGCGTTCTTCGGGCTTCCAGCGTTTGCGGATAAAAAATATATGTGTAATTCCCTTTGCATGTCTTTCGGCGTAAGAAGCGACACAGTGGTCTAGCACCTTGCCTTCGGTTCGAATATCTTGCATACTTTCCGGGAGGACCGTTGTGTACAACAGATTGCTGTACATAAGTCCCGCAAGCTTTTTATCCTGCTCCTTAATCTTTGCATCGTAAGATATATCTTCTTTTCTTTGCTTCTCACTCTCAGCAGCATTAAGCTCGTTTACAAGCCTGTTGTGAAGAGCTGACAGACTTTTGGGAAACCTCAGGACACTCTCCTTGGGATATTTTAGCGTATTCATCATAGTATTACAGTCAAGCCACTCTATGGCATATGTATATCTATTTATCTTACTTCTGCCTGCACATTTGCTTATGTGATTTCGCACCTTGACAAAGGTAGCACCCGTTTTTCCTGTCAGTGCTACTTCCTTTTCTATGAGTTCCATTCCATCTTTGGATATAATTTGCATTCTTTCGTCAAAGGAATTGATGCCTTTTACCTTTTTCAGAAGCATATACGCATAAAGCCTGTCAGAAAATCTCACACTGTCCTCAGCGCTCTTCCAGTAGCGCATCTCCTCAGAATTAAAGTCAAGGGCTTTTTTTATTTCTGTGCATTTCCAGTTTATAAGCTTATCAAAGCGTGATTTTCTGGTCACTGATTCCTCAACAAGCTCTCGGAACCCGCACTTCCACAGCTGTTCCGTAAGCTTCGGGTTTTTGGCAGCAAATTTTAAAAAAAGTATGGGGTTCACACTTCTTGCTGCCTGAAAATATTCATCAAACGGGCAATACTTGAGGAATGTCTTCTCGATTTCCCACTCATTTATGAGTGTATATAAATGACTATACTCGTAAGAATCCTGGGAATTACAGAAGCTTCCAAACACCGGTTCATTTATGCTTTTCATGGTAACAAAACCCTCTGCCCAGGTGAAGCGCTTGGCTTCGGAACCGTGTTCGGAAAAGATATATTTTCGATAGCCTTCTACGTTCACAAAAGGCTCCTCAAGGTCTCTCCAGGATACCTTTACCTTTATGGCGTTAATAAAGAGTGTATTATCAATAGCTGTGCATACAGCATAATTGCCCCACGCCGACAGGGTTTTATGGCCTCTGCCCTCAGCCTTGTATTTGACCTTGTGCCCACACATGGGGCACTCACCATATTCGTTATGCTTGAGCTTACCGGGAACATCACTGCCGCCTATTTCAATGCCGTCAGCGTATATGTGCTCTCTGAAAACCTCGCTGCGGCGGCAGGCTGTGCAATAGCACCATGCCGTCTTTCCCTTTTTCTCGTAGAACAGGAACTGCGGAAGAGCGTCACGAACGATTTGTTCCTCGTCCTGCAAGCTGAGCCTTGGAAACTTATTCCAAAGCTCAGCCATTTTTTTACTGTCCTTTTTCATGCTCACACCTCACAGTCCCAGAAGGTCGTCCAGCGACATTGATAGTGCTGTGCTTTCGTGCTTTTCCTGCTTGGGTTCTTCTGATGATGAAGATAGCGAATTATTTCCCTCGGTGTTGATCGTCATTGATAAGGATATGGTGGCGGTGGGAAAGTAAAAGCGCACCGCTTTTTCGATAGCCTCTATATCGGATATAGCTCTCCCTACACCCTTAGCCACATATTTCATGCAATCAATGAAGCTTCCTCCCTGGACTACAGCCTGAGAAAATTCCTCTGACTGCTTGCAAAAGGTGGTCAATGTTTCATTGACAAAATCCTTCATAATCATGATTTTGCTGTCGCTGACGCTTATTTTCTGTTCGGTGTTCAGCTTTTCTATAGCCTTGCCGCTGTAAATTTCATAGCTCATTTTTACACCTTGACTTTCTTCCGAGTATGTGATATACTCAGATTGTAATAGTAATTTGTTCTGTTTTCCGCTCCCTCAGGTGTTTGGCCGCCTGCGGGAGTTTTTTATATAATTTATCTATCGCCTTGGCGATGTTTATCCGATAGTTGATGATGTCAAAAAGCTGCTCATACTGCCAGCCCACTACCAGATCTTTAAGTGATGCGCCATCAGGATTGGGATAATCGGGAAGATGCGTCTTGTAGCAGCTGTAATAAACCTTTTGGAGATATTTCCACAGCTCCCGTTCCCACTTTATCCTTGCGGTATCTCCCATGGGACGATAGATTTTATTTGCATATATGTAGTATTCATACAGCGCACCAAGCACCGTATTTCCGACATTAAGCTGATATCCAAATGTAGCCTTGCCGTCAGTAAATATTCTGAGGTGTCTGTCGCTTTTATCCACGACTGACCTCCCGAACCATAGTAAACAGCGCTGCTACGGAAAGTGCAAGAACGATAACCAGCGAGCGCCCTGTTATAGCGCCGTTTATGACAATATCTGCCACTGTTGCAGCTGACTGCAAAACAGCCATTGCAATACATATCGCCTTTTCATACAGCGCTTTGCTTGATGACCTGCGCCTCTTTTTCAACTCCTTAAAGTCTCCTCGGGATCGTTTAAGGGTATGCCTGTCCAGCGTGCCGATGTCCTGCTCCAGGTATGCTGTTATGACCGTTTCTGCGTCCTCCGCACCATAGCAGACCGCAACGCAGTGGCCGTAACGCTCCAGCATTTCAAGCCATACCGCCTGATTATCCGTCAGCCTGCCGCCAACCTTTTTAAGCTCTATATACAGTCCTATGTACTCGCCGCTTGGTACCGGAAGGCATATATCGGGAACGCCTGAGCGAAGCCCCATCTGCCTGAGCTTGCCGCCTGTAACAGCTGAACGCTTGCCCTCATTGGGTACATGATAAATCGCTTCCAGCTCAGGGTACTTGCTTTGTGCCCATGTACACCACTGCATAAGATGTATCTGCTCCGCTTCCTCACTTACCGATGCGGAGACTATCTTTTTATACTCGTCCGTTGTCATTCTTCTTTTCCCCTTTTTCATCGTACCCTTCTGCTTCCAGTAAGGGCTTGAAATGATTTATTATCTTTGTCTCGAACAGACCTGCCAAAAAGACTACTGCCGCTCGGGGATTATCCGTCTGCAATAAGATTTCTCCGTCACGTGTGACCATAAAAAGCCCGTTTGCAGGATTGATAAATACGATATTGCCAAACTTCTGAGGCTGTATCATATGATCCGCTCCCCCAGATACTTATGCAGCTTCTCAGGACTTTCGGTGATAAACGGAAGCGGCACATAGACATCGGGAGACATAGCGTCATCGACAAGCACAATGCCATTGAAAGTGTATTTTCTGTAACTGCGCCAGTCTTCAGGAGTAACCACGATTATAACCTCGTGAGATTTGACATACACTGCTATTCCCGTTACGGTATAGCTATTGCAATATTGGGGATATTCTGCCTTTATTTGTGCCCGCAAAAAATCACGCATGGCACTTGCAGACTCTTCTGTTGGCATAATTATAAGTGCCTGCTTGCACAGTGTGATGTTCAGCAGTGCTTTAAGCTCACGCTTTGTCAGCATTTTTCTTACCTCTTTTCTTTTTCTTCGCCATGTGTGCCTCCTAAGTCAACAGGCTTTCCAAAGCTGACGCATTGGGTTTCAATAACAGCCCGTGCCACAAGATTGTCCACTGCCTTTTTGTCCTCATCGGAAAGCATTCTATAGACGCTTTCATAAAGCACATGATACGCAGCTGCATACAGCGGAGCTGTTTCCGATGTGATCGGGTTCTGCGAGGCAGTATTCTGTGCGACGGTCTGGATAAATGTCCCTATAGCCTGTGATACCTCATTATCTGTGGAGGCGTTTGCTACGCTGATATAGAAGTCACTGAGAGCACTCATGTCATCACCCCCTGCAAACGTCAGTGATGGCAACTTCCACCAGTTCGCTTGCATCATTCTCGGAAAATATCCTGCCCTTGGCCTTTGCCACTGCGGACTCCTCCGATGCGGCGGATACCTTGTATATGCTGTTCTCCTGTCCGCTGGTCAGCTTCATATGAACGAATACTATGTATGTTTTCATGGTCTGATCTCCTTTTTATGTTTATTTTTGACTGCATAACAGATTTTGGGGAATGTTATCCCTATACACATACCTGATAATGTCCTGTCGGGTAAATCGGTACATTTTTCCTACCATAAAATGCGGAATGTCACCGCTTTTGCAAAGGTTACGCACCTGCGCCGGGGAGATCTTGAAAAGAAACGCCACATAATTGACATCGACTATATCAGGACAATGCTCAAGGCTCACATCTGTTGGTTTCCTTCTTGCTGACATATTTTCATCTCCTTTCAATCAAGAATTACGCATCGAGAATATGCACGAGGACCTATCACGCTTCCGAATGCCAACTAACGATGCTATAAGAAAAGATATTTACCGCTCTGCTACCTGTGGCAGTGTCCCCTCTAAAAACACTGCTTATGGCTTTGCCGATTAAACAGTTATCCGCTCCCTGAGCAGTGACCTTAGTGCTTCATATTTGTTTTTCATTTCTATCGCTCCTTTTCAGAACATTCACGCCTTCCAAAAGGCATCTATATCAAACCATTTATCCTCTAAGAGATTTCCAATGACCGATATACTGATAAAATTCCGTGTATCCTTCACCTTGATTCGCACACATTTGCCCTCAAGCTCATCCCAGTGGTCAGTGCCAATAGTCTTCATTGTTTCGGTCAAGCACTCAAATCCTTTTTGCGTAGGAATACGATAGCGCTTGCCATTTTTGCTGATAGGTTCATCTAAAACATATCCGCCGAACATATAGTGATTGCCGTCCGATGCTTTAAGATGTATTTCAAAAGTCAAAATGCCGTGTTCGCAATATCCGAAAGATGCGGATGTAATTTTTGCGTTTAAAATGTTTTCTTCCATCGCTCCGCCTCCTTTCAAAGCCCCAGAATATCGTTAATAGCAGCAATAGCCTTGCCGCTTTTGATTGTTCCTGTCAGGATCCTGTGCAGACAGGAACTGTCAAGATAAATATCGGGATTTTTCTTACTGATCTCTGCTATAAGCCACGTCTGCGTTCGGTTCTTTTCCATAAGGGCTATTTTGACCCTTTTGCCGTAAGCGCAAAGCGGCTTTTTACATTTCTTCACATTCATTTCCCGCTCCTTGCTGCCCATCATGTTGATATTATGCCTTAGATGATGTGCTCAAAAGATAATCTGTAGAGCAACCAAAGAAATTTGCCATCTCAGCAAGCTTGTTGGTAGGAATATTACCGCCATTCACCCATTTGCGGAGCGTTTTTCTGTCAACGCCCAAAACAGCAGCCAGCTCTTCTTTGGTTAATCCTTTTCGTGCTCTTTCAGCTTCAATATTAGGGTACATTTATTCATCTCCTTTACGCCGTTACTCATTTTGGGTACATTTCCATTATATACTCAAAATGAGTAACTGTCAATACCCAAATTGAGTAATATCATAACAAAAAATAAATACCCAATTTGGGCATATTGCCAAAATGAGTATTTTTCATATTGACTTTTCCCCAAAATGGGTATATTATAAATATATGAAAGGGGCAGATCACATGATTGGCAATAGAATAAAAACACTGCGTGAAAGCAAAGGCTATAATATGCGCCAAATGGCAGCTGCTTTAAATTTACCATATACAACATACGTGAATTATGAAAAGGGAGCAAGGAGACCGAACTCAGAACAGCTCATTTTGATCTCTAAATATTTTGGAGTATCAATAGATTATCTTATAGGACGCACCGACATTCCATTTACAGAAGACAGATCTGAAAACCTGTTTGAAAAATATCCAAACATTATGCCCATACCCGAAATGCGCAAAGTCCCCCTTGTGGGTGCGGTAGCCTGCGGAGAGCCTATATACCGTGAAGAGGACGAATGGATATCTCTCCCCACAGAAATAAAAGCGGACTTCTGCCTGCGCTGCGAGGGAGACAGCATGATAAATGCGGGCATAAACGATGGTGATATAGTATTTATCAGAGCTTGCCCAGAAGTGGAAAATGGTCAGATAGCTGCGGTATCCATAGATAACGAGGTCACATTGAAGCGGGTGTACTACTATCCCGAAAAGAATAAGCTTGTCCTCAACCCCGAAAATCCCGCATATGAGCCATTTGTATTTGTCAATGAAGAACTTAACGATATCCGGATACTCGGCAGGGCTGTTATTCTTCTGAGCGAGATAAGATGATTTGACAATAATAGTTGTTTTTCAAAATAAAGATATTGTTTTTGCCAATTACAGTTGACTTTTTTACGTAAATAGGTATAATTATATATACAGTGTTGCCCTTTTACGTAACACTAATTTATATTTATGTTAAAAAGAGGTGGATACAATGAACACTACAACAATTATCGTTCTTGTGCTTCTGGCGATCATTCAAATCATTCTCATTCTGTCTGTAGTACATATTTCTGCTAAAACCGATGAGATGAGCAGCACTCTCAAAGAAATAAACGAAAAGCTCGGAAAGATCATGTACAACACAGGCAAAAAGGACTAACAATGTCCCATCTTAGCCCCGTTCAGCATTATTTGCCGAACGGGGAAAACTATATTAGCAAAATAATACATAGGACGTGATGCGAATGCCAGCAATATGTGAAGAACTTACCTACTCGGGAGAGTTTGTCCGTACCCATCTGAATGATTATGTTGTGCTTGACCTTGAAACAACAGGTCTCGGCGCTTCCAGCGGAATAATTGAGATAGGAGCCGCAAGGATACGTGGCGGAAAAATTGTTGACGAATATTCTCAGCTTGTAAACCCTCAGATGCCGCTTCCGAACGGAATAAGTGCGCTGACAGGTATCACAAACAAAATGCTTGCGGATAAGCCGCCTATTGATGACATAATATCCGGTTTTATGAATTTCATAGGCAATGATGTCCTTATAGGTCATAATCTTGCTTCTTTCGATTTAAGAGTTCTTGCGGACACCTGCTTCACTCATTATGGACTTATGCTTGAAAATAATTATTCGGATACACTTATCCTTGCAAAATGCAATGATACTTTAAACAGCGTTCTTCCAAATTTCAAGCTTGACACCCTTTGTCAGTATTACAATATCGAGAACGCCAAAGCTCACCGTGCATTGTCCGATGCAGAAGCTACGCACTGCATTTACCAGAAACTATTTGTTGATAATGAATCCCATGACGACTTTGTATATGTACCCGCTCCCAAAAGCAATATCTTTTTCGGTGAAGTAAAATATTCTGACAAAACAAAACGCCTGCAGGAGCTTAACGATCTGCTGGCAGACATTGTGGAAGATAATGTGGTCAGTGAAAGCGAAGCAAGGCAGCTGTGGGAATGGCTTGAAAACAACAAGGACCTTAAAGGTAATTTTCCTTATGACACGCTTTACGCCGAAACGGAAAAATGCGTGAAAGAGCATTTTGAAAATAACGAACCTATAAGCATAGCTCAGGCAAAATATCTGCTTGGCGTTCTGCTGTACGCTATTGACCCTGTGAAGAATGCCTCAAATGCTCCCGGAAGAGAACGCCAAAACAACGAACTCGACTTTAACGGTAAGCTCATCTGCCTTACAGGCGACTTTGATATAGGTACAAAGCGTGATTTTATGGATATCTTAACTCCTCTTGGCGCACAGTTTCATGATAGGGTGGTTGCAAAGGTAGATTATCTTGTAGTCGGCGGCAGCGGAAGCGGAGCATGGGCAGGCGGCAATTACGGCACGAAGATCAAAAAGGCTCTTGAGAATCAACAAAAGGGTTTAAAAGTACGAATCATCAGTGAACATGAAGTCTTTGAATATCTGAAAAGCATTGGTGCTGTTAAATGATTGGAGGTTACTATGGAGCAGCTCACTTTTGATATGAATGACGGCGAAACATTGTCAGAAAATATAATTGACACACTTAACAACATTATTGAAGAAGTATGCAAAAAAAGAGATATCGACAAAAAATATATAAAAGTTTATGATTTGAACGAACATAAAAAGCCCAAAAATCAAGGATTGAATAGCCTCAGTGATGAAACTATAAAAAATGAATTAGGGAATAACTCTTCACGGAATAAAAGCTTCAGCGTTTGGATATTGGAGCCCTTGATGCTTGAAGCTGAATTCAAAGAAGTTAAAAGCGACAGATGTTTCAAACTTACTCGCATAAGCAATTCAAAATCAAGCCGAATAGAAGTTGAGTACCTTTATCAGCGCAAGGACTGCATAAAAAAGCCGGAAGATGCAGTTGAAAGAATATACACTTCATCGATAAAGGATAAAGAAACAGGTGAAAAGTTTACCAGAAAGCTATTTTGCCATAAATTTGATGTAAACAGTACTACTCTTGTTCCATATCTTACAGAGATAATAGACTTTACAGTAACAAATTATCAGCCTTCCGACAAATTTGGCTGCTGCAGCAAATACGTTGCCTGCTCCGATGCGCTGAAATGCCTGCATTCAAACAACTTTTACGCCCGCTGCTGCTGGTATCGCAAGAACCTTGAGGCTGGCAGGATCTTTTACGGGAAGAATAAGAATAATGGATAAAAGGAGATGTAAATTATGCCATATGAAGATGAAATACCTCGTGATCTTGTAGTAGGTCAATCATATACAGTGGAAGAGGTGACTAATTTCCTATACAGTAATCCAGACATTATGATTTTGTCTAAAAATGTCAGTACACTAAGTGCCAAAATAAAGGACTCGGTGAAGGTTATTGAAAAGTATAACACATATGTTCACGCTATGTGCAGTGATAAAACCAGCACTCGAAGACCTACATCGACTACAACGGTTTATGTAATACAAAAATAAGATGTTGACCATTGCAGTCAACTGCAAAAGGGGGGTTAAAAATGGCAAGATACTCCAAGCAGTCAAACGGATTATACCGTGCAAAAATCAGCCTTGGAGGCGGGAAATACAAGTATCTTTCGGCACATACGCCCAAAGAGCTTGATATCAAGATACGTGATGCAAAGATCAAGCTCGGCAAAGGAATAGACATTGGAGCCGAAAAGGACACTTTCCTATCATGGGCAGAGCGTTGGCTGTCACTTAAAAAGCTAAGTGTATCAGACGGCAGATATAAGTCGTACACCTACAGGGTAAATAAAATGTCCGAGCTTCACAATATCCCAATTTCAAAAATAACCGTAGCCGACATTCAGGAGATAATCAATGCCGCTGCGGAAAACGGAGCCGCAGAAAAGACCCTCAAAGAATATAAGTCCGTTTTCTCCCAGATCTGCGACTATGCAATAGTCAGCCGTGTAATGGATTTTAACCCCGCCAAGGGCATTATCATTCCCCAGTCCGAGCCAGCGGAAGAGCGCAGAGCTCTGACACGGACAGAACAGTCATGGATAACCGCTCCCACTGAACACCGTGCTCACGTTGGTGCAATGATAATGATGCTTGCAGGTCTCAGGCGTGGCGAGCTTCTGGCTCTGACGTGGAACGATATTGATATACCCAACCGCCGAATAACCGTAAACAAGGCAATGGTTATGGTGGACGGCAAGCCAGAAATCAAGCATCGCACCAAAACAAAGGCAGGAATGCGCACGGTCAATATTCCCAGACTGCTTGCCGATTTCCTCGAAGCTGAAAGGCCAAAATCGAAGTCTTTGCTTGTTGTTCCCGGGCTTGATGGCAATGTAATGTCAGGCGACTGCTGGCAGTCCCTCTGGGAAAGCTATTTGTGCGAACTGAATTTCCGATTTGGAGATTTCAGCGGAATTATGGTGACAGACAAAGACGGTCACAGAACACAATACCGCAAGCCTGCAAGTCGATTTGCACGTGAAAAGATACCTATGGTAATTCCCAAATTCACGGCCCATTGGCTGAGGCATACATTTATCACCAACCTGTATATGGCAGGCGTTGATGTTGTAACCGCCTCCAAGCAGGCAGGACACGCCGACATACAAACGACGATGGATATATACACACATCTTGATGACGAATTTAAAGTAAATCAGATGTCCAAGCTGGACGATTTTCTATCAAAAATGGGCTAAAGTTGCAAAATGGTTGCAGTCGATTTTCAATATTTGGTTTATTTGCGTCGATATCAGGCCGTTATTTACTTCGTTCGGGACGAAGAGGCCGTGGGTTCGAGTCCCGTCACCTCGACCAATAAAAGAGGCTGTTGCAGCAAACGCTGCGGCAGCCTCTTTTATATTTATGAGCTGTTTTATCGTTGACATTTCACTTAAGAAAATACCGCAGGTAAAAAGAGAAAGGTTACGGTTTATCATTGAGCTTATGCGTGCAGGATTTACGGAGGGCACAAAGGTCAATATGATATCCGCCACCAGCAGTATCCGCACTGCAATGAATGCAATATCCGTCCTGCTCCTGCGTGACGGTGCGGACGTTGTTTTTATCGCCCCGCCCAGCATTTCGGAAGTGATCTTACTTTTCGCCATTTGTGACACCCCATCGTTTTAAATTCAGATATCAACATATCAAATTTGTACCATTCTCAAAAGCAACAAGTTAAGATCAACACATCAATTTCCCAAAATCAAGTATTATCCTGTATTATCCTGAAATTTATGTGGATTATACAAATATAATTTGACAGATATGATATTTGAACCTTTATGCCCGATACTGCTCAAAGCATTAAATCAAGTTCAGATACAATGATCCCCGTCCAAATATACACCTGAACGGGGATTTTGATACTATTATACTCAGTTTCTGCGCCTGTTTGGTTTCAGGCTCTTCTCAGCATACATTCTTTCATCGGACTGCTTCAGCATGGCATCGAAATCAAAATCAATGCGTGTGCTGCACATTCCTATGCTGGCAGTTATGGGGTAAGGTTTTACATGATCCTTGTTAAGACAGGCAAGGAAGTTCTCAACGTGCCGCCTTATAATGCCCTCCGCTCCATCGCCGATATTATCGGCAGCTGCAGTAACGGCGCATACCACAAACTCATCGCCGCCGAAGCGTCCGCATATCTTATTTTCAATAGGGATACTGCGTATAGCATCCGCCACGGAGCTTATGGCAAAGTCGCCCTCGTCATGGCCGTAATGGTCGTTGATGTTTTTAAGTCCGTCAAGGTCAATGGAGGCAACGGTAAAATTCCTTCCCGCATTCTTCCTCTGGAGCCACGAAAGCTGCTTATAGAAGCCGTTTCTGTTGTAAATTCCTGTAAGATAATCGTTTTCGGATATCTTTTCAATGCTCTTGGCCGTGTATTTCAGGTGCATGGCATTTCGGTATCCGCTGAGAGCGTTGTTGAGAGCATACACATACTGGGGTATCATGCAGTAGCCGTTAACATCAGCCGTGAAATGTACGCACATATATCCCATAGGAATGCCATATGAGCTGATCACATTGAACACAACAGGATTTTTAAGGGTCATAACATAGTCGATGTCAATAAGAACATCTTTGCGCATGATGTTCATGGGATATTTTTTTGAATCATCATCTGATTTATAGAGAATGCACATCTCATCGTCAAAGCCGTTCCATTTTTCCTCCAGTGGATTAAGTGCCTCATTCCAGAAGCTCTGATTTACCATAATACAGATGTTGTAGAAATTATATCCCTTGAGATCTTCCACAATGCAGTCTGCACTGTCTCCCGTAACTATTTCCTGTGCCAGTTCGCACAGAAGAGCATTGTCGTCCTGATACTTGCAAAATCTTTCCCGAACAGTTTTAAGAGTGTTGCCCACATTATAAGGAGGGCGGTCAGGATCGCAGCCGCAGGAATTATATACATCAAGGACAAAATCCACATAGTTATCATGAAGAACTTTCCCGCCTGCAAACACCTTTTCAAGAGCGTCGGCAATGGCTTTTGCCGTGTCGGAATAGCTGCACCTGCAGGTGGTTATGGGCGGAGTGCATTGTTTTGCATCTTCAGTGCCGTCAAAGCCCACCACAGCCACATCATCAGGAACTTTATATCCATGCCGGTTCAATACCGCACAGGCAGTTATCGCCATCATATCATTGGCGCAGATTATAGCCTTGGGCACACGGTTCTCGGCGACCATATCCTCAACAGCCTTCTCCGCAGGGCCTGACCAGTAATCGCCGTAGCTCAGCATATTGTCATTAAAGGGCAGACCATTTTCTGCAAGCACCTTTTTATATACCGCAATACGCTGCTCGGAATGTTCCTCGCCTTTAAGTCCCGCTATCATCGCCGTATCGGTTATGCCGTGATATTCGATGATATGGCGCACTGCCTGTTCAAAGCCCGCCTCATAGTCGAAAATAAAGCTGGTGCATTTCTCTGACCTGTTGCCCAGAATAAATACAGGCACATTGTGAGCCTCAGCGCCCATACGCAGTTCATCGACGATGGAAGTGTCCCTGAAAGCCTCGCTGAATATCACAACAGCATCTACAATATTATAATCTATCAGGGAATAGACCTTTTTCTCAGCGTTTTCGAACCTGTTGTTGCGATAAAAATCAGTGCAGGCGTTATATACAAAAAGCCGATAATCCTTGGCAACAAGAGCCTTATTAAGTTCAGCCACTTTGGCAGTGGTTTCATCATTGCTAAGTCTGGTAAGACATAACGCAATTATTTTCCGTCCTTTGAACATCTTACATCAAACCTTTCGGATATGGTTATATCATTTTATATTTTAACACAAGCCAGCGAAAATTTCAATAGTTTTCCCAAAATTGCAATATCATCGCAAAACATTTTTGTGCGCCATGACATACTTTAATATTGACAACCACATCATAAAATGCTATTATTATCATACCAAAAGATAATTACCAAGGAATGATATACGTGCATATGAAAAAATTACTTCCGCCCGTAATGGCGGCACTGCTGCTGGCTTCCTGCGGCAATAATACTCTCGGCACTTCCGAAGGTGCGGCTTCCCAGGAAGTAACCGTTACCCTGGGCACCTCCGATACCGTGCAGACATCGGAAGCTGCCACAGTCACGGAGGAAGTCACCGAGCAGACGACGACAATGCCCCAGCTTGAATTTGAGGACACTCCCCAGAACGCCTACACCCGCCTTACCATGTCCTTCCAATCCACAGGCGAGACTGTTTATCCCGATGATTACGGCGGAGTTTACAGCTACGGCAAGAATCTTTTTGTTGCCATCACCGAAAAGGAGCCGTCGGAGTATTACACAAGCCTGCTGTCCGAATACACCTGCGTCCGCTACCAGACAGTGGCTCACTCCATGAATGAACTTACCGCCATCGGTGAAAAGGCAAAGGAAGTCCTTGACCCGGATTTCGGCGTAAAGGAAGTTTTCATTGATGTTCCCAACAACAGGGCAGCGGTGTCCATCACAAACGGCGACCCCCGTTCCGCACAGGATTACATCAAGACACTCGAAGATGTGGGCTTCACCCTCAACGAAGTGGAAATAAGCATGGCCGATACGGAAGAATAAAAAAAACAGCTGCCGCACACAAAGTACGGCAGCTGTTTCATTGTCTGCAAATCCGAAAAATTATTCCTCGGTCTTTTCTTCAGCGGTATCGTCAGCAGCTTCGGAAGCAGCTGCAACGTCCGCATCATCAGCACCGTCAAGAGCCTCAAGCTCCTCAACGTCGCTGCTTACATCGTCAGCGTCATCGCAGTCGTCCTTTTCGGAGCATGAGCGGCAGTCACAGCCGTCATCATCGCCGAAATAGATCTCGTCATCATCATCAAAGCTGTAGTCATACTGTTCCAGCTCCTCACGCTTCTTAACGGCGTAAACAGCGGCAGCAGCACCTGCAGCGGCAGCGATCATAGTAAGCAGAGCAACACCTAATGCACCCTTCATAAATATCAGCTCCTTATTTTTTCACAAAGTTATACGAAGTTTTGACTGATGAAAACTTCCCTGTGACATTATTATAACACACTTAATTATGAATTACAATAGTATAATTCAAATTTTCTCCAAATTCACACATTTCACAGGACAGATATTTGGAGAATATTTATAGTACGTCATAAGCCAGCCCAAATTTCGAACCGGTTTTCAGACATATTTTACGCAGATACTATAATAATTAACACAAAATCTGCCGAATTGTGGCTTTTGCCTCTTGATTTTTGGCACAAATGGTGCTAAAATATTATCGGTATCATCGTTAGATGTAAAAATTGATATAGGTAAGGTGTTATTATGTTAGTTTTAGTAGTTAACGCTGGCAGCTCCTCTCTTAAATACCAGCTCCTGAACATGGACGACGAAAGCGTTCTTGCAAAGGGCAACTGTGACAGAATCGGTATCGACGGTCACATCTCCCACAAGACTGCTGACGGCAGAAAGGTTGACGAGGACTGCAGCTTCCCCACACATACAGAGGCTTTTGAAAAGCTGGTCGAGGTTCTTTCCTCCGGCGAGGGCAAGGTCATCGACTCCATGAGCGAGATCAAGGCAGTAGGCCACAGAATCGTGCAGGGCGCTGAGGTATTCAGCGAGACAACTCTCGTTACCGATGAGGTAATCGACAAGATCGACGGTCTGGCAGAGCTGGCTCCCGTTCACAACCACCCCCACGCACTTGCTCTGAGAGCCTGCAAGAAGGTAATCCCCGCAGACTGTCCTCAGGTAGTTGTATTCGATACAGCATTCCACCAGACAATGCCCGAAAAGGCTTATATGTTCGGTCTCCCCTACGAGTGCTATGAAAAGCTCCACGTAAGAAAGTACGGCTTCCACGGTACTTCCCATCGCTTCGTAACAGCAGCTCTTGCTGAGGCTATGGGCAAGGACCTGAAGGATCTTAAAATAGTTTCCTGCCACCTTGGCAACGGTTCCTCCATCACAGCAGTTCAGGGCGGCAAGTCCATTGATACCACTATGGGCTTCACTCCTCTTGACGGCGTTCTCATGGGCACAAGAAGCGGCTCCGTTGACCCCTCCGCTGTTGAGTTCGTTCAGAAGAAGCTTGGTCTCACCGCTGACCAGATGAGCGATTACCTCAACAAGAAGTCCGGCTTCCTCGGCATTTCCGGTATCTCCAGCGATAACAGAGACATTGCCGCTGCCGCAGCTAAGGGCGATAAGAGAGCTCAGCTGGCAGGCGATATGCTCCGCTACGAGATCAAGAAGTACATCGGCGGATTCGCTGCTGCTATGAACGGTCTTGACGCTATCATCTTCACAGGCGGTATCGGCGAGAACGCTCCCGAGGTAAGAAGAGACGTTTGCGCAGATATGGACTTCTTCGGAATCAAGCTTGACAACGCTAAGAACGACGAGATCAAGGGCAAGCTCTGCAAGATCTCCGCTCCCGATTCCAAGGTAGAGGTTTGGGTAGTTCCCACCAACGAGGAGCTTCTCATTGCAAGAGATACTCTGGCACTTATCTCCAAGTAATAAAAGCTTAAAATACGAAAAGCCGACAGTATCTGTCGGCTTTTGTTTTAAAAGGAGACAAAAATGGATAGCGAAAGACTTAAAAAGCAGCTGGATTTTCTTATCGAAGCCGATAAGATGAAAAGCCTTTACAGGCAGACATATATCATAAGCAACGAGAGCCGAGGTGCTTCAATGCGTGAGTTTGAGGGCGAGGAGCAGAAGTACAAACGCCGTGAGAACGATGCGGAGCATTCATTTCATCTTGCCCTGTTCGTGATAATGCTTGCCGAGTACGCAAACGAGCCTATAGACGTGCTTAAAGCTGTGAAAACCGTTCTTATCCACGACATTGTGGAGATAGACGCAGGCGACACATATTTCTTTGACGACAAGGGCTATGAGACCAAGCGTGACCGTGAAACAAGAGCCGCCGACCGTCTGTTCGGTCTGCTTCCAAATGAGCAGCGTGACGAATACCGCACCCTGTGGGAAGAATTTGAAGCGGGCAGCACACCGGAAGCACGCTTTGCCTCCTCCGTTGACCGTATGCAGCCCATGCTGCTGAACTATCTCAAGGACGGCATAAGCTGGCGTGAGCATAACGTAAGCTATGAGCAGGTCAAGGAGCGTGGAAAGTGCATAAAGGGCGGCTCCGAAAAGCTTTGGGAGCATATGGACGCTCTTTTTGATGATGTACATAACAAGGGTCTGCTGAAATAATATACTATATAAATGTGATATATGCCAAATCCCGACAGGCTTGCTGTCGGGATTTTCCGTTTCAATTCGGACAAAATTTGATTACAAATAGTTACACTTATAACGCCTGTTTGCAAAACCACGTATTTTCGGGCATTTTCACCATATCGGTGCTTTTATAATTTACAGAGATTATCTTATTGTCACGTTGACAGGAAAAAAGTTTTGTTGTATAATTTACAGTGTATTATCATCGGCTGGTGTACAGCCGTGTTCTGAAAGGAAGTCGGTTATGGATTCTGACGGGTGTAATATTATATCCGCTGTTGTGAACAGCACTGCCAATGGCAGCAGTCTTACCGCAGGTATCATCATCTGCATTGTGCTTATTCTTATAAGGGCGTTCTTCACCTGCTGTGAAACCGCCTGCACCGAGATAAGCGACGGAAAGGTAAAAAGCTTTGAAAACGAAAAGGGCGGCAAGGGTCTGCTTTACAGGCTCCTTTCTCACCCAAGCGAGCTTATCTCCGCTTTCTCCGCACACCGCATACTTAATGCAGCAGTTCTCACCATAGCTGCCGAATGGACACTTTTTGCGCCGTTTTACAGCTGCTTTGCAGGTCTTTTCCCTGCTGAGGGAATGTCTCTCCCCACATTCATCATCACCGAGCTGCTTATAATCTTCTGCACGGTGCTTGCCGCCGAAGTTCTTGGCGGAAGCGTTCCTAAGAAGCTTATCAAGGATCCCGACAGCTTTGCAGTCCGCTGCACTCCTGCCGTTAAGCTCATATATGTGCTGATGAAGCCCTTTACCCTGATAAGCAGCCTTGCAGCCAAAATAGCGGCTGCCGCATCCGGCAACCCCTCCGAGGACGCTGACGCAGTTACCGAGGAAGAAATACGCCTTATGGTGGACGCAGGCAATGAAACAGGCTCTATCGAGTCCTCCGAGCGTGAGATGATAAACAACGTTTTTGAGTTTCATGAGCTGTCGGTCAGCGATGTTATGACCCACAGAACGGATATCGTTGCGGTGGATATAGATGCCGAGATATCGGAAGCGGTATATACAGCCATAAACAGCGGCTTTTCACGCATTCCCGTCTATAGAGACAATATAGATCACATAGAAGGCGTGATATACGTCAAGGATCTTCTGTGCCTTATAGGTACTCATTCATCTGAAAGCATGACACTGAAAAGCTTTCTGAGAGATGCGGCTTTTGTTCCCGAAAGCTGTATGTGCGGCGAGCTGTTCAAGCGCTTCACCGCCAAAAAGCTCCAGATGGCTGTTGCCGTTGACGAATACGGCGGCACTGCAGGTCTTGTCACCATGGAGGACTTGGTCGAGTCCATTGTGGGCAATATCCAGGACGAGTACGACAATGAGGCTGAGGAGATAACCAAAATATCCGACAATACCTATACCATAAGCGGCACCGCTGACGCTGCCGACGTTATGGAAACTCTGGGCGCTCCCCTGCCCGATGACAGCGAATACGACACAATGAGCGGATTTATCACCGACCTGCTGGGTCGTATCCCCGAGGACGGCGAGACCCCCTCTGTCATCTACAAAAACATCACCTTTACAGTGCTTCTGGCGGAAGATATGAGAATCGTCAGAATAAAAGCGGTAATAAATAAAGAAGAAAAGGAGATAGAAAAAAATGATGAGATCAGCAAAGAGCAGAAAGATTAGTGCGGTAATGGCATTCGTAATGTCTCTTTCCGTGCTGGCTACAGGCTGCCAGAAAACCAGTGAGGATACAGGCAAGCTCCCCTCTCTCGATGAGGTAAGCATAACCACCACTGAGACCGAGGAAACAGACGTTCCCGAGGTAACTACCGTTCCCACCGAGACTACCACCGAAGCCACCACTACCACAGAAGTGACCACAGAGGAGACTGAGGAGACCACCGCTCCCACAGAGACCACTCCCGCCGAAACCTCCGCAGCAGAGACCTCCGAGACCAGTGCACAGACTTGGAGCGAGACCGAGATGTCCGCCACAATGTACGTTACCGAAAACTGCTACTCCAGAGAAAAAGCAATAATCGGCTCCACACCTATCTCCCAGCATTACGCAGGCGACACCGTTGAGGTCGTAGCCATCACCGACACCGAATACTATAAGCTTGCCGAGGGCGGATTTATCCACTCCGACTATCTTTCCGATACAAAGCCGGTTGTTACCACAGCAGCTACCACCGAGGCTCCCGCAGAGACCACAAAGTCCGACAGCGGAAACTCCGGTTCCGACAGCTCTTCTGACAGCGGTTCTTCCGAGAACTTCAACGCCGGCGGCGATCTTGATGATGCAAACTACAAGGTAAAGTCCTCCTCCAGATACGCTTATAAGCAGCTCAATGCTACCGAGCAGAAGCTCTATAACAACATCATTTCTTCCGTAAAGAGCCTGAACAGCGTCGTTGACGTTCCCTCCGGTCTTACCACCGATGATGTTGTAAGAGTATATACCATCGTTTACAACAATGAGCCTCAGCTCTTCTGGATGGGCGGAAGCCTTTCCGCAGGCACATCAAGCGCAATCATCTCCTTCAAGACCTCCGACAAGAACGAGATAAAGGCAATGCAGAAGGAGATCGATTCCGCAGCTGCAAGCATCATCTCCAAGGCAAACAACTACAGCGGAACAGTTTCCAAGCTCAAGGTATTCTATGATTCAATCGTCCTCAAGAACGAGTTCAGCAAGTCCGATTCGGGATACAACTGCTCCATCTACAACGGCCTTACCGGCAACGGCGCTCTCCAGTGCGCAGGCTATGCAAAGAGCATACAGTACCTCTGCGACCTGGCAGGCATTGAAAGCACAGTTGTAGTGGGAACCGACAAGAACGACAACTCCCACGCATGGAACGTTGTTTACTGCGAGAACGGCTACTACAACCTGGACGCTACATGGGGCGACCCCATCAACCACTTTGATTCCAGCTACGTTCAGTACGAGTTCTTCCTCGTTCCCGATGCTTGGATACATAACATCACCCACTACAATGTAAATACCATGGTAAGAGGAAACGGCAACAAGATCCACCTTTTTGACCCTCCTGCCTGCACCAAGGAAGCATGCAACTACTTTGCAGCTTACAACAAGCTCTACAGCACCAAGTCCGAGGCTGAGTCCGCAATGTACGCAGCTATTGACGATGCAGCAGCCAACGGCAAGAACGTTGCCGAAATAAGAGTTACCGACAAGTCCATCTATGACACACTTATGAGCGACGATTACTTCAGAACATTCCAGAAGTACGCAAAGAAAAACCACTCCAACGTTACAAAGCTTATGAGACAGAGCTCCTTCACAGGCGGCGTTTACGTTGTACACTATGACCTGGTATATTAAAAGAGAAAAAGAACAATAAAAAGGAAGGTAATTTCAGAATGAATAAAAGAATAATGGCATTTGCAGCAGCTGTACTCATGGCAGCTTCCGTATTCACAGGCTGCGGCAGCAAGACTGAGGACGATGCTCAGGCGCAGACCTCCGTCAACGTTATCGAAAACGGCACCACTGCTCCCAGCGGCGAGGAAGTGACCACAGCCGAGGGCGGTTTCTCCGACCCCGCAGCTCAGCTGGGCGTTGAGACACAGCCCGGCGATGTTCCTCCCGAGGACGCCGAAAATCAGGAGACCACTCTCCCTCCCAACCACGAAGAGATCATCAACATGATCCAGAACGGCGGCGGTACAGTCACCACCAAGGCTCCCATTCTCAAGGAGTACAACGTTGACTGCACTACCCGCTACGGCTATAATCAGCTGAACGATGCCGAAAAGGAGCTTTACAAGCAGATACTCGAAGCTGCAAACTCCATCAGAACAAGCCTGAGAGTTGACGACAGCGTTACCGATGAAATGTGGATAAAGGTTTACGGCTGCGTATATATGCAGGAGCCTCAGCTTTTCTGGCTCTCCTCCAAGAAGGTATCAAAGGGCAAGCTCTGGTACTGGGAGATAGACCCCGAGCTTATCGCTTCCATGCAGAAGGAGATCGACGCCACAGTCGGCAAGATACTTGCAGAGGCTGACGGCAAGTCCGATTACGAAAAGCTCAAGGTATTCCACGATTACATCGCACTCAACAACAACTTCGTCAAGGAGTCGGGATACAACCAGACCATCTACGGCGGCTTTGTAAACGGTGAGATACAGTGCGAGGGCTACGCAAAGTGCATTCAGTACCTCTGCGACCTTACAGGCATCGAGAGCACCGTTGTTGTAGGCACAAACGAGTCTGGAGACTCCCACGCATGGAACGTTGTAAAGGTTGACGGCAAGTGGTACAACCTGGACACCACCTGGGACGACCCCATTCTCTCCAACGTTGTCAAGACCAATATCAGATACAGATACTTCCTCGTTCCCGACGAGTGGATACACAACAAGTCCCACTTCAATGTAAACAAGAAGACCACAGGAACTCAGGTGACTTATTTCACTCCTCCTGCCTGCACATCTGACGATATGAACTACTTTAAGGTAACAAAGCAGCTCTATTCAGATGAAGCTTCCGCAGACACCGCTCTCAGAGCAAAGCTTAAGGAATGCGCTGCAAGCAACACAAGAGCTGTTGAGATAAGAGTCACAAGCCAGGCTGTATATGACGCTGTTACCAAGAACCTGAAGGATTACGCTTCATGGATAAAGAGCGAAAACTCTGCGGTAACATCCGTTTCCTCCAACTGCGACCCCAACACACTGGTGATCGAGCTTGACCTGAGCTTCTGATAGCTGAAAATTACGGAGACGGCATGAAAACACACCAACGAATTGTTATCGGCGCACTGCTGTTTGTGCTGACGCTCCCGAATCTGTCAGGCTGCTCAAGAATTAACGAGGACTATTCATTGTCCGAGACCGTTACTTCTGCGGGCAGCCTGTCTGCTATTACGGGCAATGACCGGCGGTATATCTACTACAGCTCACTTTCACCAAAGGAGCAGCAGATGTATGATATCCTGCAAAATGCAGCGGAGAATTTTCAGCCTCAGGCGGTGTTCCCCGAAAAGCTCCCGCCCGAAACGCTGAAAAAGCTGTTTCTGGCAGTGTATTATCAGGAGAATATCTTCTGGCTCACCAGTAAGTTCTACCGCCCCGACAGTGACAGCGACACTCTGCGGCTCACCTATCGGTATGACGAGAAGACAACTCATCAGATGCAGGCGGATATCGGTAAAACATCGTGGGAAATTTCCTCAGTCTTTGATGAAAGCACATCTGACTACGAAAAGCTGAAAGCCTTTCATGACTACATTGTCCTGAACTGCACCTTTTCCGATGATGAAAATACGGATACCACCCTGTACGGCGCTCTCTGCGGCGGATATTCCATGTGCGAGGGCTATGCAGCAGCATTCAATCTCCTTTGCCAAAAGTCGGATATTCCCTGCGTCACCGTAACGGGAACAGGCTCGGACAGCGCTTCCCACGCATGGAACAAGGTAATGCTGGATGGCGAGTGGTACAACGTTGACTGCACATGGGACGACCCCATACTCGACCCGCCCGACGAAAATTTTATCCGTCACTACTATTTTCTGGTAAGCGACAAGGATATTGAGGGCATTACCCATTTCCCCGACAATACGTACTTTTCATATCCGGAATGCAGTTCCGACAACAACTATTTCAGGCGTGAGAGACTGTATGCAGATTCTGCCGACAGCGGCATAGCACTGCTGTCATCAGCTGCGGCAGATGCAATTTCAGCAGGGCTTACCGATGCGGAAATAAGATTTGCCGATGAAAAAGCGTATTATTCCGCCAAGGCAGCACTTTTTGACAGAAAAAAGATACGGCAGGTACTGGAATATGCGGACAGCCGGGCAGATAAGCCTGCCGGCAAAACGGTGATGACCAACAAATACGTCCGCTACTGCAATGACAGCCTGCTGATAATCCATATAACGATGATCTGCGAAGATACAAGGTAAATGCAATGATAAAAAGAAAAAGAAATGCCGCTGTCATAGCCGCTGCACTTATGGCGGCAACGATGCTGGGCGGCTGCGACACAAACGATAACACTCCGCTTCCCACCGATACCGTAACCGAAACTCAGGCGGAAACATCTGTAACAACTGCAACAACAGTCAGTGAAAAGCCGCAGGAGACCGCTGTTTCCGATAGTACCGAGACTGTGGCAGAGACCACTGTGCCGGAAAGCACCGCCGCTAACGAAACACCCGAAACAACAGTTTCGGAAAGCGAAGCTCAGGAAGAAACATCTGAAACTACCACTGTAAGCATCGCCGTTGAATCGGAGACCGTTTCGGAAGAATCAACGGAAAAAGATATGGACTGGTCAAGCTCAGCCATAGCCTTTTCCGCTGCGGGCAATCCCGTATATTTCCCCGCAAACGGCGAAAAAAGCCCCTACACAGGCAGAAAGGCCATCGACCACCCCTACAGCTATTACACCCTGAACGACAGGCATCAGAAAATATACGACGAGCTTGTAACAGCCCTGCTTGACTGCGAAAGCAGCATAAAGTTCAGCTATTACGACGAAGTAACCTTCGATGACCTTTTCAGCATTTATCAGCTTATCTACAACGATGAATACAGGCTTTTCTACATCTCTCCCACCATCGAATACACACAGGACAAGACCACAGGCTTTGTGACCCAGATGCGCCTGCTCTACAATTATGACGCCGATGTTATCGCCGACATGAAAGCGGAGGTCGAGGAGGAAGCTGAAAAGATACTTTCCCAAATAACCCCCGACATGAGCGATTATGAGATAGTAAAGCTTTTCCACGACTCTGTTATAATCTCCTGCAAATATTCGGGCGAGGCTGAAAATCCCAACACCATTTATGGCTGCCTTGTGGATAAGGAAGCCCTTTGCCAGGCGTATTCCCAGACATTTACCTATCTGTGCCACCGTGCAGGCATAAAAACGCTGGTGGTGCTGGGCGTTGCCAACGAGCCGCATATGTGGAACATCGTGGAGATGGGCGGCGATTATTATCACATCGACCTTACCTGGGACGACCCCGACAGATCACGCAATCCCGACTCGGTGCGCTATGATTATTTCGGACTTACCGACGAGCGCATAAGAGAGCTTCGTCAGGTAGATGACTATGAGTATGAAGTTCCCGCCGCAAACGGCACAAAATATCAGTATTACAGCTACAATGACCTTGTTGCCGCCGATACGGAGGAAGCCAAGGCAATAATCACCCGTGAAGCCCTCAAAGCCGCAGAAAACGGCAGCTCAACAGTTCAGTTCATGTGCGCAGACAGCGAAGCATTTGACGAAATAACCTCAGCCCTTTTCAGCAATGCGCAGGGCAACGTCATAACTGTTCTGGAAGCGGCAAAGAAGCAGGCTGCAAGGCTTTTCAACACCGAATCCGTTTACCACAACAGCAACGAAAATACCCTCACCGTAAAAATATTCCTTGATTACCTTGATTGACCACGGAGGCTCCCGAGATGCAAAGCAGCGGTATCTACAACAGAATAAAGCTGATACTGGCAGCGGGCATTGCCATTGTTCTGTCTGCCTGCTCCCGGGAAGAAGTCCCCGACACAGGTGACGTGAGCTACACTATCATCTCAGGCGGAACCGCTGTGACCACGGAAGCTCCCACCGAGACCGAGGATATCTACGCCGATGTTTCCGATACGAAGCTGTATATTCCCGAACACATGGTCACAAAATACGCTTCCCTCGATTACGACAAGCGTATGCAGGACGTTTACGATGACGTGGTGGATACCATGCAGAATTTCCGCACCAAATCCTACGTCCCCCTGACCATAAGCACCGAGGACTACGTTAAGGTGCTGGAAACAGTCCGCTGCGAACAGCTGATGCTATTCTATCTCCAGAACCGCTACGCAGGGGATTTTGACAGCACGGTGCAGACCTATGAGATGAACTTCTCGTATAAGTACAGCATAAAAGAAGTAAACATCATGCTTATGGAAACGGAAAAGGCGGCAAAGGAGATAATGACCCTCACCGACCCGTCCATGTCCGATTATGAAAAGCTGAAAATTTTCCACGATTACCTTGTGCTCAACGTGGAAAGCTCCACCGATGACCCCACTGCCGATTCTATCTACGGCGCTCTTGTAAATAAAAAAGCCCTCTGCGAGGGATATGCAAAGGCTTTTTCCTACCTGTGCAATCTGGCAGGGATAGAAAATATGATAGTCACAGGCTATACGGACGTTGACCATATGTGGAACATGGTAAAGCTGGAGGGCAAGTGGTATCACATAGACGTGGGCTGGGACAAGCCCTCGGCGGCGCTGTCGGAAAGATATCCCGATATGGTGCTGTACCAGTATTTCCTCTCGGAAGACTCGATAATGGAAAACAACCGCATCATAAGCAATATGCTCTGCGACCCGCCTGTGGCGGACAGCTCCGATATGTACTACTTCAACGTGGAAAACAAGTATGCCAAGACCTACGATCAGGCGCTGGAGATAATAGAGCAGTCCTGCCGCCGCTGCATAGATTCGGGAGAAAAGTATTTCATGATAAAGCTTGACTCCTCAAATCTGTATCTGCAAACCACCTCCGACCTGATAAAGCCCGACAGCGAGGGCGTGACGGACATTGACAGGATAGTCCGCTCCCTTAATTTCAAGGGGCAGATAAGCTATATTGACTATTACAAGGCTTATCGGATAATCATATTTGTATTGGAATAAGCGCTCTATGGGTCTCATAGAGCGTTTTTCTTATAAGTAAAGCGCACAAATTAAAAAATCAGCACAAATGAGAGCAAGGCAAAGGTCAACTGGGGACGGAGCCATCTGGTCGTCCTCCGCAGAGGTAAACTACGTTTACCTGCTAAATCCGTTTGATGGCGGACAAAATAATCAAGTTGGTGACGCAATTTAATGCACATTCTTACAAATTTGCTCACTAATTAGCTAAAGAACGCCAGATAAAAAAACGGAGCGAAGCCCAAACCCATAAACATAGCTATAGAAAAGAGTGCAAATAAACGAAAGGGGTTCGGTCTCCGGTGGCAAGCAAAATGTAGGGGGATAAAAAACGGTAGGGAATAGGGGTTCAAGGAAGAGGTGTGCAGAGGAGAAACCATCAGGGGGAAGGGGAATGCCGTTTTTTGCCCTTGCTTTAGTTTCCTCTTCCCCCTGGTGGTGTCTCCTTTGCATTCGGTACGGACGAATAAAATTGAATTGTAGGTATGTCCGTACCTGCGTCTAACGGCGGAAACCAAAATCGCCATTCCTGACGGAATGTCTCTTGGTTTCAAGCCGCCTGCATTTAATAGTTTTTTGTTTATATTGAGAAATAATATTTATTTTCATGGCTTTGAACTCACTGTGCAGTCGGCTTTTAGGATTTTTTTAGTCAGTCGGCTAACGTTTTAATTATTCATACAGCAAGTGAAAGGATTTCGCTGTCTGCGGACAGCGACCAGATGGCTCTGCCCTCAGTGGACCCCCTAAACCCTTTACCTTGCTCTCATTTGTGCGGCTTTTCTTATTTGCCCCACACCTAAAAAAATCGCTCTCTGAAACGTAAATCCAGAGAGCGATCTTTATATATTCGACATTATATTCATCATAGGTATCAGAACCGTAAGCATCATGATACCCGCCGCTGCGGTGAGTATCACCGTCAATATAGGCTCTGCCGAGTTGATGATCCTATTGATTCGTGCGTCCGCTTCTTCCGTAAGTCGGGCGCTTATTTTCTGCCATGCTGAGTCAAAAGAGCCTGAGCCGTATGATATCCGCAGTGTCCGTGAATAAAATACAGGCAGCAGCTCCGTCTGCTCCAATGCGTCCGAAAACGGAACGTCATTCATTACCAGCTCTGCGCATTTTTCTATCTGCTCGTTCACCCACTTGTCCGATGATATCCCCTTTACGCTGCAAAGTGCCTCCGCAGGGGCAATGCCGCTGTTTATCATCATGCTGACGGCGTTTGCGAACTGCGCCGATGCTATGGTGCGTGAGGCTGTTTTGGTAAATGGCATCATTGAGATAAAGCCCGATGAAAAGCTTTCCTTTTTCGCTTTCCAGATAATGAACATCACTCCCGCCGCAAGCAAAAGCACCGCACATATAATAAGCATCACTGTGCCTGCCGCCGATGATATCCTTACGCTCCTGCCGATAACACGGTATATCTCAGGGTCAAAGTCGGAGAATATCTGTGCAAACATTGGCAGCACTTTAAGGGTAAGCACCGCAATGACAACTGCCGTCACTGCCAGCATTATAAGGGGCGAGACCACTGCACTGCGCATTTTCTCTCCCAGCTGAGCTTCACGCTCGTAATATTCGGACAATTCTTTCAGCGCCTCGTCCAGCTTGCCAGACATTTCCCCTGCCATGACCGCCTTTATGCAGTAGCGTGGAAATGCTCCCGTTTCTTCAAGAGCGGCATAAAAGGGCTTTTCCATTGAAAGGGAATTTGTCACCGCCTTGAGCAGCTCTATTGCCTCGGGAGAGCTGTCCTTCATCTCCGATGTGATAACGGTAAGCCCGTCATATATGGGAACGCCCGAATCCAGTATCACCGCCGCCTGATAGCAGAAGTATGACACCTCATCGGCAGTCAGCGGACGTATTTTTTTTGACATATTATTCCCCCTTTCGCATATCAGTAATAGTAAACAGCAGAATAGCCGTCCTTGTCGGACATATATTCAGCTGCATCGCTCTTGTTGTCGGCGCTGGCGTAGAATGTGGGGTCAAGCAGATTCCACTTGTTTTTCTCGATGAACAAGTCCAGCGTGACCCAGCCTGTTTCCTTTGTATAGACCTCGTTCCATGCGTGGTACATATTTCCCTGAACGTAGCCCATGACCAGCTTTGTGGGTATGGACTGCGAGCGGCACATCGCCGCAAAAAGGGACGCATAGTCAAAGCAGATGCCAGTGCCCTTGGCAAGAGTGCTGTCGGGGTCGGGGATATATCCGCTCTTTACCGATGCCGCCAGCTGCTTATCATACGAGATGTTGTCGGTGACATATTTAAATATGGCGGCAATCTTTTCAGCATCACTGTCACAGCCTGCGCAAAGCTCCGCAGCCTTTTTAACGCAGTTATCCGACTGGCTGAAGCTGATGTACTGGGAGGGCAGAAGATATGGGCTGAAATCGGAAACCTCTGCCGAAAAGCTTTCGTCAAGGGCAATGGCATAGGTCTTGCCCGATATATTTTCCAGCACCTTTACGTTATATTCGCCGCTGCCCGACTGCAGTGGATATACTGCGCTGCCTGAAAGTCCGTAGTCATAAACATTATCCCCCATAGTTATTCTAACCTTAACGTTGCTGCACGAGCCTTTGTAGCTCACCTGCACAACACCGCTGGCGGCATCAGATATATCCACGGAAGCAATGTCATTTTCCAGGGTTTTTGCCCCTGTAAAGTTGCCTGTGGCAATTTTGGGAACGGTCACTTTTACAGGCTTCTCCTCTGTGCTGCTTGTCTTGGCGGAGGAAAAGGTGACAGTCTCGCTGCGGATATCATACGCCGCAGTTTCACTGCTTTCGGCAGTGGTTTGTGTTTCGGGCGGGGACGTGGTTTCGGAAGTCTCTTCGGAAATTTCTGTGGAAACCTCAGAAGAGATTTCTGACATAACCGAACTTTCCAATATGCTTTCTTCCGAAACGGGATATTCTTCCGTAAGTATCTCACGGGCGGTAGTTTCGTCAATTATCTCCGTGGCAGATGCTTCTGCAGAAGTTAAAGCTGCTTCCGATAAGACATCGCTGTTATCAGCTTCGCCGCATGAGCATAAAAAAAGCGCAGCCGCAAGCACGGCAATTTTCTTTACCTGCATATTGACTGCGCCTCCTTTAAAAAGCAGTGATACTGCATAAATGCAGTATCACCTGTTTGTATTATTCCATCTTATCAATAAATTCAAATCTGGGCTTGATGTTGCCGTGGTCATTTACGTCCTCAAGGAACATTTTGAGGGGGCGTACCCAGACCTTGGGCTTGTCGTATATCTGCATATACACTACCTGCTCTTCATAGGTCTCATGGTCATGAGCCACGTTCAGAACAACATAGTCGCCGCCCTTGAAATGCTTGTAATGGCCGCCGATAACGATCTTCCTGCCCTCGGGTATTCCTGCGGAGGGTGTGCCCTTGGGAGCTTCCTCCTTTACAGGCGCAGGCTCTGCCTTTACCTGTTCAACAGGCTTTTCCTCAGCCTTGGGAGCCCGGATCTCAACAGGTGCGGGCTTTGCTTCCTCAGCCTTTGCAGCTTCTTCCTTTACGGGAGCGGGAGTATTTGCATCAACAAGGATAACGGAGTGGTTCTTGGGAACAGTTACCCTTGCGCAGCCGCCGCTTACATCGTAGTGCTTGCCTGTAAGGCGGTCTGCCAGACGGGCATAGTGAGTGCCAACGTTAAAGGTATAGTCGCCGTCGCTGATGTTAAGTCCGATATAGACCACCTGACCGTCCAGCTCACGCTGATAAAGGAAGGTCTGGTTTTTCAGCTCCAGCTTCTTGTAAGAGCCTGACTGTAGTGCGGGGAACTGACTCCTGATAGCGCCCAGCTCGCAGATATGCTCGAAAAGGGTATCATCTCTGCCGGGGATATCGTCCAGTTCAAGGCAGGGTCGGATAGCCATATCCGCATCTGCGCCATTGCCCTTTGCACCCTTGATGCCGAACTCACTTCCGTAATAAACGGAGGGCACGCCGTACATGGTGTAAAGCAGAGTATAGCAGCAGTATATCCTGTCGTAATCTCTCAGATTGCTTGCCAGGCGGGCAACGTCGTGGTTATCCACAAAGTTGTACATATAGATATTGCCGTACTGACCAAGCTGATACTCGATAGAATGTGCTATCTCAAAGTAGTTGCGGTCGTTGTGGGAGGAATAAATTCCCTTGTAGCACTGGTAATTGGTAACGCAGTCAAACATTTCGGGATTTGCCCAGCGGCGGTAGTCGCCGTGGATTATCTCGCCCATGAGCCAGAAATCGGGCTTCATGCTTCTTGTAAAGCTATGTATGCGCTTGATAAAGTCATTGTCAAGGCAATCTGCGGCATCAAAGCGAATACCGTCGATATCCCATGTTTCTATCCACATTTTGACAGCGTTCAGCAGATATTCAACGACCTCGTTGTTTCTCAGGTTGAGCTTTACCAGGTCATAGCAGTTGTTCCAGCCCTCGTACCAGAAGCCGTCGTTATAAGCGGTGTTGCCGCCGAAATTAAGGTTGCAGAACCAGCCGCAGTATCTTGAACGCTCACGGTTGAGCTTAACGTCCTTAAAAGCAAAATGCTCTCTTCCTACGTGGTTGAAAACGCCGTCAAGGATTATCTTTATGCCGTTTTCGTGGAGAGCCTTGCAGACTTCTGTGAAATCCTCGTTTGTGCCCAAACGTGCATCTATCTTGGTGTAGTCGGAGGTATCATAGCCATGAGCCGCAGACTCGAAAACAGGGCCGAGATAAACGGCATTTATGCTCATTGCCTTAAGGTGGGGTATCCACTCTATTATCTTCTTTATCCTGTGTACCTCGCCCGAGAACTCGTCACGGGTGCGCTCGCAGCCGCAGAAGCCCAGAGGGTAGATGTGATAAATAGCAGACTTTTTGATCCATTCGGGAGAATTTGACATGATAATATCAGTCCTTTCAAATATAGGCTCGAAAGGAGACAGCCCGTCTCCTTTCTCATTCTTATACATTATATCACACAATCGTCATTTTGGCAATAGCATATTTATACAAACTGCATAATGCACAACAATGTCAAAAAAATTTTGTCACCGCATATCTCCATTTCTGCGATTATAAGGCAGCATATGGGAAAATATAATAATTATGATAATACTAATCTTCAATCAACCTACAGACAAATCCTCGGCTGAAATAAGCCCATTCTTCGTCAAGCTCCCTTGCCGGGCGGCAAGCCCGCCTGCGGTCGCTTTCCTTGACTGGTCTTATTTCATCTGTCGGCTTTGCCTATAGAGCGATTGAAGATTAGTATAACACTTTCTATGAAAGGAGATCTCCTTGAAACAGAATATAAAAAAGTATTTTTTTCCCTGCCTGCTGCTGTTCCTTGCCCTGTGCCTGCTGCTGCGGCCCGAGCTGCTGTTGTCGCTGTGGCATAAGCTGTGGGGAGCGGCAGTGCCTGTTGTTCTGGGGATAATATTTGCGGCGGTCATTGACCCTGCCGTATGCACATTTGAAAAAGCGCTGGGCAGGCTGCTCAAAAAACCGTTAAAGGGCAATGGGGGGCGTTTTCTTTCCATAACCCTTGTATATCTGCTGATAGCTGCGGTGTTCTCGGCGGTGGTGTGGATAGTCATTCCCCGCCTTATAGACAGCGCCGCCCTTTTTGCAGGCAGCATTGACGGCTATTACCGTGACCTGCGGCTGCGGTATGACAGCTCTCAGGAAGCATCATGGCTCATAACATGGCTCGACAAGCTGCTGGACTATGCCTCCGACAAGCTCCCCGACCTTTTCGGCAGAACATTCAGCGCCACTGCCGATTTCCTGAAAAGTGCGGCAAATGTGCTGCTGGGACTGGTGCTTTCCGTCTATTTTCTTGCAGGAAAAGAGCATATACTTGATTTTATCCGCAGCGGGGCAAGGTCGGCAATGTCCCCCGAAAGCTTCGGGAAAGCGGCCCGGGTAATATCCGCCGTCAACTGCTCACTGGTGAACTTCATCAGCGGTCAGCTGACGGAAGCAGTGGTGCTGGGAACGCTCTGCTTCTGCGGAATGGTGGTGCTGGGCTTTGAATATCCCCTGCTCATAAGCACGATAATCGGCGTAACGGCGCTTATCCCCGTGGCAGGAGCGTTTATCGGAGCGATACCCTCAGCTCTGGTGCTGTTTCTGGTAAAGCCCTCATCTGCACTGTGGTTCATCGTGTTCATAATCGTGCTCCAGCAGCTTGAAAACAACCTTATCTATCCAAAAGTCGTGGGAAAAAGCGTGGGAATGCCCTCAGTGCTCATACTCATCGCCATAATCGCAGGGGCGGAGCTGGGCGGTGCGGCAGGCATAATGCTGGGAATCCCTCTACTATCGGCAGTGTATATGCTCGTTAAGGAGAGCATTGAGGAAAAGGCTTAACCGTACTTTATCTTCTGCGGGATAATTGACATTGCAAATCATAAATGTTATAATATTAAAAACAGCGTTTTCAAAAGGAGGCTGCCATATGAAAATAAAAACATCAATTATCACCGCACTGTGCCTTGCCCTTATGCTATCGGGCTGCGCAGGCAATAACGATTCCCCTGACGAAACATCAGAGACAACGGCAGCGGAAACAACTGTGCAGACATCTGACGAAACAGCGTCCGAAACTGCCGTTTCGGAGGAAACCACCGCACCCGAAACAAAGTTCACCACAAGCAATAAACCAAGCGAAAACACTTGCCCAATCGAAGGTCAGTGGGTAATGAGCGGCGCAGAAGACGGCACACATTTTACAGTTGACAGCAAATGGAACTATACCGCATATTATGACGGCGGCGCTGTGGAGTCACAGGGAACAGTGGCTTTTGACGGCAGCACCTACACATTTTCCGATGAAAGCGGCGAGTTTGCGTCATTCTTCCTCAGTTCCCCCACACGCCTGAGCATGAACAGCCGCCTGAATATATCCTACCTGCGCATGGACAACGTTATGATGGGCATTCGTGACATCTGCGGCACATGGTACGAGGACGGAAACGCCGAAAACAATACCCTTACGCTTTACTCCAACGGCGACTGGGAATACACCGCCCCCGACGGAACTGTCACCGCAGAGGGCACATTCAACATCATAAGCGGCGATCCCTCGGATATTGCCGTCGAGCTTACCGCAGACAATATCGCCGCAGACGTGTATCTGAACGATAGCGTTTTATCCGCAAGCATATTTGACGATACCCTCGGCGGAAAGCGTGAAGCACAGTTCACCCGTGAATTTGACGAAAGCTCCGTTGATGTACCCGTGCTTATGAACGGCGTGCGCTACACAGGAATGACCCCGGAACGGAACGATTCGGGCTACAAGGGCGGATATTTCTACGCTGACAAGACCCAGGACGGGGCAACCGTTGTATCAAACGTGTGCATCAATACTGCCGAACTTACGGGCGACAATGACGATGAGCTTATGCTTGCCGCCGCAAAGGATATCAGCGGAAGCGAGTGCGAGGGCTATACAGCAGCGCTTGACGATACGCTTACCGCACATTTCGGCTATGATACATATATCGCAAAGTTCAGTGCAGACGGCAGCGACTGGTACATGATGATGTTCAGCGCATATGACAATATCTATGCTTTTTCCTTTGCGGTAAAATCGGATTTTTCTGACGGAATGTATGATGTATTTTATTCCGACGCACAGATGACGGAGCTTTCCGAGCCAACTGCCGTGGGATAATAAAAAGGCATTGAACCCTGTGCAAATAAACATAAATGCGGACAAATAAGAAAGTCCACTTAACGAAAAAGGCTGCTGCATCTTGTGCAACAGCCTTTTTGTTATTCCCTCTCAAACTTATATCCGCCTATGACCCTTACCGCTCCCGTTGCGTCGTTTGCGGTAAAGATATTGCCGAACCCGCAGGAGGCAAGGATATTTTTCACGTCCTCCGCCTGCTCCGAGCCTATCTCAAATATCATAAGTCCGTCTGCGGCAAGCACCTCGCTCCACAGCCTTGCTATGACACGATAGAACTGCAGACCGTCAACGCCGCCGTACAGCGCCTTATGCGGTTCAAAGGTAACTTCCTTTTGCAGCTCTGCCATTTCCTGCTCCGTGAGATAAGGTGGATTTGATACGATGCAGTCGATGTTTATATACTCGTCAGGCTCCTCGGGATCACGGAAATTTTCCATGATAGCTCCGTTCATAACGTCCCCACGCAGCAGCTTCACATTTGCACTGTTGCGCTTTACGTTTTCCGCAAGATACGGGAATGCGTCCCCCGAAAGCTCCACCGCATACACGTCTGAGCCTTCAAGCTCCTTTGCCAGCGTTACCGCAATGCACCCGCTGCCGCTGCAAAGGTCGATGATACTGTGCTTTTCCGACTTTGAAAGGCGTTTCAGCACCTCTTCCACCAGCACCTCGGTATCGGGTCGGGGGATAAGCACGCCCTCGCCTACCTTGAACTGCCTGCCGAAGAACTCCCACTGCCCCAGAATATACTGCAGCGGATAGCCCTCAGCACGCTTTTCTGCGGCGCTTATCACCTTTTTTGCAATGTCCTCAGAAACTTCATTTTCGGGGTGGATAAGGCAATTTTCACGGGTAATGCCGCCCATATCCTCCATAATGCAGAACTTGTCGAAGCTTTTGTCGGGGATATCCTTTAAAATGTCATCTAATTTTTTTGAAAGCTGTGTAACGGTCATATTTTCTTCCTTTTATCTGTTTTTTTGCCCATGCAGTATGCGCCTGCACCTATAAGAGCGGACACAGCCATAACAGCCGCCGCATATGAGCGGTTTCCGGTATTGGGTAAGCAGCCGTCTGCGGTGTCCCCGTCGGGGATATCCTCAGCAGGAACTTCCTGTTTCCACTCTTCAACTGTGTGACCAACATAACTGACAGTCTTTTCTGCCATGTTGACTATCCAGTATTTTGTGCCTATCATGCCTGTAACATACTTTCCGTCAACATATGCCATATCCTCAAAATTCACATCGAACTGAAATCTTACAAGCTCTTCATCGGCTGACAGGTCATATTCTGCCAATGTGTTGTTATCTGCGGGAAAATCATCGGGAGAGGTCGGCTCATAAACACCAACCTCCCAGCCGGTGCTGTTATCCTTCCAATAGTACAGAATAAACTCGGAGCCGTCCTCGGTATTTACATTGATAACGTCGCTGTAGTCGATAGCATCATCTGTGTCATATTCCGCAGAAATGCAGTTGTAGCCCACGTACTGAACTGTCTGAGCTTTCACATCGACCACATAATACTTATCGCCCTCTATGCTGATTACGGGATATTCCATATTCCCGCAGCTGAAGCCGTAATCTATGGGGAAGCAATAGGAATCGTCATAGTTTGCGTCAAAATAGCTGTAAAATGTATCGGGATCGCAGTTCGCAAGTGTCGGGTCTATGGCTTCGGGGAAGTCAAAGGGGGAAGTGGGGTCGGTAAAAACAATATCATAGCTCAGCCTGCCGTCCTTGACGGTAACAGTTCCCGCCGAGCCGTCAGCCATAGTCGCTTCAAAGGTGCAGTCATCATATGCTCCCGCCGAAATGCCGAAAGCAGATGTTATCATTATTGCGGTCATTGCCATAACAGATGCTGTGTGTTTCATCGTCATTCTCCTTTTTTGTTTGGTATTACCACTTGTCGTCTTCCTTATTTTCGGGGATACAGGGCTTGAGTGCTGCTATAGCCACTTCTATCTGAGGGTCGTCAGGCTCACATGTAGTGATGTGCTGGAGCCATATGCCCGGGGCTGAGATTATTCTTGTAAAAATATTGTCGTAACGTCCCGCAAGCTTTATCAGCTCGTAGCCGATAGATGTTTCGGGGATAAGCATGAGCAGCTGGAGACCAAAGCGAGCCCACAGGTTTTTCCACGGCAGGAACATTCCTATGATAATGCTGAGAAGCACCACAAGGAAAATAAAGCTTGTGCCGCAGCGGGGGTGGAAGCGGATCTGCTTGCGGACATTTTCCACGGTAAGCTCCAGCTCCGCCTCATAGCAGGCGATGGTCTTGTGCTCTGCGCCGTGATACTTAAAGGTCTTATGTATCTCCTTCATGTGGGAAATGAGCCACATATAGCCCACCAGCAGCGCCACCTTGATGATGCCCTCAAAAACGGTCTTGCACCAGTCGGGAGCGCCCAGCAGTCCCAGAGGGAGTGACAGCAGCGCAGGGAAAAACTTGAACGCACAAACGCAAAGTATCATCACCACAACGCACACTACAAGCATTATAGTGTTCATGACTTCCTTGCCGTTTTCGCCCTCGATCTTGGATTCGAGCCACTTGTAGGGTCGTGTCTTGCTGAGCCACTGTTCGAATTTTGAAGGCTCGTCGTCATCATCATCGTCATCGGCGTCAGCCTGCTTTTCGGCGGACTTCATGGTGCATTTCATGCCGTCTATAAGGGAGATGGCAAAGTTGAAGCAGCCTCTGATAAAAGGCGTTTTAAGGTACCAGGGAGCAGTCTTGCCGTTGCGTATCTTCCATGTCTCCACGTCAATAGAGCCGTCAGGCATACGGCACGCCATGGCAGAGGTGTCTATTCCCCTCATCATAACGCCCTCAATAAGAGCCTGTCCGCCTATTTTCGATTTGAATTTCTCGTTTTTTTCGCTTTTTTTGCTCATTGCAATTTCCTTTCAAGATCAGTTCTTCTGTATCAGATAGAAGTTATTCCTTACCTCTGTCATGGTCAGGAGAAGATTATCCTCAGTGTCGCCGAATTTTACCATATACACCGCATTATCATCGGAAGCGGCAGCGGTGTAGCCTTCAAGGGACCTTTGCGCCGCAGAATCACGGGTGCATACCAGTATCCTCATAAGCTCAAGGCGGCTTTCGGCAAGCCTGCTGTTGAATTTGTAAAACACCTTTTCGCCTGTCACGCTGTCCGTCTTGACTGTCACAAGCCCCTCCCACCGAACGGGGAGCATAAAGGCATAGCCCTTGTCCGCCTCGGTAAGGGAAGCGTATTTTTTCACCACGGTATAGTTTTCAAAAACGTTCCAGTTGGTGATATACTGTGCGTCCGAAGGGTCACGGTAGCCGGGGAATGCCTCTCTCTGGGGAATCTCCACAATGCCGTCGCCGTCGATATCGCAGCAGTACAGCCCCTGAGAACGTGTGGTCATTACAGGGATATCCGAGCCTGAAAGGTTTGCGGGGTTTCTCAGCTCGCCGTTTACGCAGTAGATTATCTCGGTGGAGAGGTTTCCGCTGACCGTCAGCCCGTCAATGAACAGAGCGGGAGTATTATTGCCGATATATCCCCCGATAACGGAAGGCAGGTCGGCTGTGCTTTCGCTCAGGTCAACGGTGCTTGTGCATTCCGTGCCATTTCCCCTGTCGGTCACAAGGGAAACATAGGCGGCATGGTTCTCGTTATTGCAGTTTATGACCGCAATATCCTCGCTTCCGTCGCCGTCCATATCCATGTTCATGGTCTTGTAGTAGGTCTCGGTGTATTCGGTGTTAAGCACACCGTCACCCAGGCTGTATATTTTCAGTGTTTTTTCCGTGGGGGTCATATATCCGTAGCCTATCGCCATGCGAACTCTGCCCGTGCCTCCAAGGTCGGCAAAGAACACCTGCTCAATGTACGAGCCTGCTCCCGCATGGTCATACACCGAACGCCAGCCGTTATTTTCACGGTGAAGTATATTCACCCTGACGCTGTTTTCCGAATCATCGGTATCGTCATAGAACACCACCGCTTCATCGGCACCGTCCATGTCAAGGTCATAGAACACAAAAGCGGAACGGTATGCTCCCCCTCTGGGATATACAAGTGAGATATTGCTTCCTGCCGAGGCGGTGAGAGCGGTATATATGGCCTTCTGCTCGTCGGAAAGCATGGGCGGCAGAAGCAGTGTGTCCACCGAAGAACCGATGCCGCAGCCCGTAAGCAGCGCCCCGGTCAGCACCAGAGCCGCAAGCCTTGTTTTTTTCATATTCATATGCAGTATTCCTTAAAAAAGGGCGCACAGGCAATATCCGCCATGTACGCCCCTGTAATTTTTTGCTGTGACGGACAAGCACAGAGCCGAATTACTCGTCGATGCTCTCCATCTGCTGAAATTCCTTGCTGATAGGTGCCTTGCTCCAGCGGCGCTTGCCGAGGTTGAGCTTTGGCATGATGCGGTAAACGTATGTGCTCCAGAAAACCGCAACGATAGTTATTGTCATGAACACGATGCCCACGTCCGATATCTCGGGAATGGACATATCCAGTCTGTCATCATAGTTTGTGGGGATAAGGAGAAGAATGTATCTGGGAATTACCGATACAGCCGCAAGGATAGATGAAACATATCCCATAAAGCACATCCAGAAGCGGGTGTTTTTCTTTTCCATACCGTTAAAGAACCTTGCCGTGCAGAGGAAGAACACTACAGCGGTCATATAGGAAAGCATCTGATATACAAGTCCCGAATATGTGCTGAGAGCTGTGTTCAGGGAAACCATCTTGAATATCTCCACAGTCTTCCAAACAGCATAAGTGGAAAGCGCTGCGCAGTTTGCGTGTGAAAATCCCACGCCGTTGAAGATGTTTATGGCAATGGAAACGAATGTGAGCACAACGAAAAGCATCAGCAGGTGGGTAAAGAACATACCCAGATCATAGCCTGTGAGCTTGTTGAAGTCCTCAGCCTCTTCACGGGGAAGGGTCTTCATATACTCGGTGTTCTTGTGAACAAGGTTAATGAAGTCAAACACTATCTGTACAGCCACAAGGAGTGCCATGAACAGCGAGCTGTAGCCTGCTGCGTGGGGGATCTTCTTGTTGAGCCTGTCATATCTCAGACGCATGGGGTTGATAAGGATACAGGAGCTTATTACCTTATCCCTTGCATTGCCCCAGATAAGAATGGCGGCTATTATCGCAAAGCCCGGTATCATGACAAGCAGCGGATAGTTTTTCATAAACGACGGGTCAATGTACTTGCCCCTGTCAAAGTCCATATTGGAGAAAAGCTGGACAGTACGTGCCGCTACCGCAAGCACAAGCACTATAACATATACGATAAGGGAAGCCTTTTTGTTGATAGGCGCCCTTTTATTTGCTTTGGCTGTATTTTTGGCTCTCTCGAGAGCGTCGCTGTCACTGTGGCTGATCTTCATCTTGCCCATAGTCCGACCTTTCCTTTCGGCAGAGGAACTGCTCTGCAATGTCTTTATTTTAATGTTCGTGTGATCCCTGATAATATACTCATTCTTCTGCGGCTGTTATGCCCCTTTTCTGCATAATGCTTACAGCGCCGCAATATATATACATTGTACAATAAAATTAACTTTATGTCAAGTATGTTTTATCTAAATTTATTCACTGTTTTTGTGGTTTAATATCAAGAAAATCAGTGATCACATAAGAAACCAAGGGTAATGTGCTTCTCATAATGAAAGGACGGTAAACAAAAAATGAAAAAATTTATAAAATCAGTTATGCTCTGGTCGGCTGTGATATGCCTTATCCCCTTTGCCGCCAACGCTGATAATGCCAGATCAGCCGAAAAAGCCGCTGAGCTGTCAGCCGTCAGCTCAGAGAGCATAAGCGACGCATCGCAGCTGATACTGCCCACGGACAAGCTGAAAATATACACATCAAATGGGATACGCACAGTCACCGTTGAGGAATACACCGTCTATGCCGTTCTTGAAGAGGTACCATACATAATGGACACGGAAGCCATGAAAGCACAGGCGTGTGCCGCCAGGACATACGCCGTCCGCCGCATACTTTCGGGAGAAGATCCCTCAACAGGGGCGCACATCACCGATGACGGCGACAAATATCAGATTTGCCTTACCGACGTGCAGGCACGGGAAATATACGGAGAAAGCTACTCCGCAGCCATATCCGCAGCCCAAAGCGCCGCCGAAAGCACCTGCGGAGAAGTGATAACCTATCACGGAAGCCCTATCTCAGCACCATTCCACCTCTCCTCGGGGGAATACACTTTGTCTGCGGAAAGCGCATGGGGCAAAGCATTTCCATATCTTGTGCCCGCAAAAAATCCTGAAGCCGCCGTTTTCTGCAGTGAAAAAACATTCACCTCTGCAGAGCTTCGGGCAAGGATATCTGCCGATTTTCCCGCTGCGGGAGAGCTTGAACACATTGCTCTCACCCACATTGACGGCACGGAAGCCGTCTCGGAGGCAAGACTTTGCGGCATAACCGTCAGCGGGGAGGACATGGCACGCATATTGTCCCTTGAAAGCAGTGCCTTTACTGTCAGTGAAGAGGGTGACACATACATCTTCACCGTCACAGGCAGCGGGCATCTTGTCGGCATGAGCATAGCAGGCGCCGATGCCATGTCGCAGGACGGCTGCGGATATCGTGATATACTTGCTCACTATTACACGGGTACTGAGGTGAAAAGGGTGGTTTATGGGGAGTGACTTGACCTTGTTCCCCTTTTTTGTAGTGTAAACATATTAAATTGAAACGTTAGTTTGTCCGTACCTGCGGCAACAGCGACCAGATGGCTCTGCCCTCAGTGGACTTCCTAAACCCTTTGCCTTGTGCTTATTTGTGCTGATTATTTTGATAGTGCTTCTGACTTTTGGATCACTTATCCGTACTTTCCTGATTTTCCTGCTTTATACCCAGTCCTCTTTCCATATAGTCCTCTATACTGAAGTATTTTTCCCTTATCTCCTTGGACTTTTCCATTTGTCTTGCATATAAGGGCTTTGCGTCGGGACGCTTCAGATATTCCCCTTCCAGCCAGTCCAGCATCTGCCTATGCCCCTCCTCGCTGAGTGGAAATTCTCTCATCTCCACGCCCTCGCTCTTGTCTATGCACTTATCCCCTGCCCATATATATGCTCTCAGGGACTTATCCCCCTCCTTGGGGCAGTTGGGGACGACCTTATAGTTAAAGTCCTTTTCCGAGGCGCTTCCCGTAAAAATGCCCTTTTCGCCGAAAACGAAAAATTTCGGTATCTCAAAGTATTTTGAAGCCGATGAACCCATTTTTTTCTCCTTTATTCAGTGCAAAGCCTCAGAATGGCTTCGCAGTATATCTCGATATCCTTTTCCAGCTCATACAGTCCGATAAACTCGTCCGCTCCGTGCATATGGTTCTCGTCCGACCATTCTGCGCCGAAAGCCACGCCGTTTTTCGTGTCATGTACATATGTGCCGCCGCCTATTGCAAGGCATTTGCTCTCCTTGCCAGTGCAGTCGGTATAAACGGAGAGCAGTGTCTTGACCATTTCGCTGTTCTCGTCCGCACAATGAGGCTCGCTGACGATTATTTCTTTTCCTGTCATGCCCATATCTGCGGCAGCGGCCGCCATTTTTGCGGAGACCTCCGCTCCCGTAACGGAAACAGGGAAGCGGCTGTCGAAGCCTGCGGTAAGTGTGCCGTTTTCAAGGAAAAGTCTGCTGAGGACAAGCGTAAGTGCGCCCGATTTTTCGTCGGAGCGGTCAAGTCCTGCCGATTTTCCGTCGGTCTCGCCGTATGGGAAATACTTTGCCAGACCGGATAAAGCTTTCTTAACACTGCCCTCTGCCAGATCAAGGCTGTTGAGCAGAGATATGAGCGCCGTTACCGCATTTCTGCCCTCTTCGGGAGTGGAGGCGTGAACGCCCTTGCCTTCCACATTTATCCTGATATTGTCCGTGCCGTCTATTTTTTCAAGGGTGAACAGCACATCGCAGTCTGCCTTTACCATAGCCGCCTCGATATCGTCCTCGGAAATGCCCGCAACTATTGCCTGAGCGGTCTCGGGAACGGCGTTATAAACGCTTCCGCCCTTTATGGAAACGATATTCTTATCATCGGAACAGCAGCTCATATCGTACCTTATCATGCCCTTTTCGATGCTGATAATGGGGAACTCGCCGTCGGGAGTGAACAGCATTGGCGGGAAGCTTTCCTTTGAGGTGTAATATTCCATATCCGTAGAACCGTTTTCCTCGTTGCTGCCAAGGATAAGGCGGAAGTTTTTGTTGACCTTTATGCCGCTGTCCTTTATCATCTTCATGGCAGTGATAACAGCCGCCGCAGGGCCTTTGTCGTCAATGGCGCCTCTGCCGTAGATGCGTCCCTCTCTTATCTCGGGCTTAAAGGGGTCGGAGGTCCACTTCTGTCCGTCGGTGGGAACCACGTCAAGGTGACAAAGTATGCCAAGCTCCGCATTTCCGCCGCCGAAATCTGCGGTTATGGCATGGTTATCAAAGTTGCGGACGATATATCCCTCTTTTTTAAGGAAATCTTCCGCAAAGGCAAGGCAGTCGGCGCAGTCCCTGCCGTAGGGCATACCCTCCTGAGCTTCGGCAGCCACGCTCTTGTGGGCGATAAGCTCCTTTAAAAGCTCCACGGCATAATCAAGGTATTTGCCTGCTTTTTTCGATATCTCGTTTATCATAATTCTCATTCCTTTATAGAAAAATCGTTCATTTTCCTGCCTGTATATTGCACGGCGATCCTGCTTTCGGGGCTTATATCGCTAAGATACAGCACCGCAAGGAATATCCATTCAAGGGGCTTCATCACTATGTAGATGATATCCGCCCGAAGCTTTGTGGTAATATGCTTTGAAAGAGGATAGCCGTAATTATCGTAAATATATCTCACAAGCCTGTGGAAGCGTGGTGTCTTTTCCTCGATGACCTGCTCAAAGGCATTTGCCACGCACAGCTGACGGTTAACTCCAATCTTCACGCCCTGACGGACTCCCAGTCGGGTAGGCTTCACAAGCTTTTCGTGACCGTTCACCGCCACAGTGCAGAGATAATGACCTGTGTAATGCTCGGGCGGCGGAGATATCATCGTTGAATAAGTCCAGTCGGAGGTCTCTGTAAAGGCTTTGATAATGCCCCAAGGCCCCTGCCCGAAAAGGATACAAATGCAGATAAGCAGCCCTGTAAGGGGTATCAGGCAGATGACAGGGAACCACACCCAGCCTGAAGCCTTTGACAGTACGTTCATTGCCCACACGCCAATGACGCTTCGGGGCTGAATGTCATTTTCCCTAAAATATTCAAGGTATCTTTTCACATTGTCACCGATGATGCGCACCGCCATAAGGAGATAATTCAGCACATATGTCAGCAGGAACAGAATATAAATAACAACTCCATTTTGGTTAAATACACCACCTATAAGCTGTGATGTGTAGAAAGCACACAGCACTATACCGCCGTATATACCGCCGATGCAGAACGCACCCACAAGCGGCGGCAAAAGTTTTTCCCGCCCTGCGATCATCATGCAGGCAATGGGCAGCGCAGCATATAACACCAGCGACAGCACATAGTCCGATGAAAACGGCTCATGGAGTATGGAAAAGAGATCTCCGCCGATCATCACAGGCTCATTCCAATGATAGCTGCTAATAAGCTTGATCATCACAGCCGTAAGGCAAAAGCCGAGCAGCAGTGTGGCAATGTCCTTTTTCCTGCGGTTTTTCACCTTATCCTTTTTGGGCGTAAGGCTTATGATGTTCCATACAGTCATTGCTGCGGGCAGACCGAAAATAACCAAGCAGATAATTGCCAGGAATATAAAGCCGACTATGGTGTTGATAATATTGTTGACGTAATACATTGTCAGTTCCCCCTTTTATCCGATTATAGCATAGCAATTCTTAAATGTCAATACATTTATATCGAATTTCAATATTTATTTTCGGATAAAAGGAAAGATCAATGACTTTATTACTTCACATGCGAAGCCTCCAGCCACTTTTCGGCAGCCTCGGCAACAGTCCTGAGGGCATTATTGCCAAAGGGAGTATCAAGCCCCGCAGCGGCAACAAGTCCGTCAAAGGTCTCGGTTCCGCCAAGGTCAACAAGCTTCATATAGCGGGTAAGAGCCTCGCTCCTGTCCCTCTGCATAATAGCCCAGAACTCCAGAGCAACGGTCTGTGCAAGGCAGTAATCAATATAATAGAATGGGCGCTCGTAGATGTGGGTCTGTCTCTGCCATGCTCTGCCCTCGCCGTAGAAAGGTGAGCCGTCCAGGTCTATCCATGGCATATACAAAGCGGTCAGGCGTTTCCATTCGTTTATCCTGTCCTCAGGGGTATATTCGGGGTGCTCATAAACTGAGTGCTGGAAGTGATCGACCATTGCGCCGTAGGGAATGAACTCTATAGCGTCCGCCAGATGCTTGTAGCAGAACTTGTCCGCTCCCTCGCCGAAGAAATCATCGGCGCTTGCCCAGCCGAAGAACTCCATGGTCATAGAGTGTATCTCGCAGGATTCAAGAGTAGGCTGCCTGTTGTCGGTGGGGAACATATGGCGGGTGGTGTATGCCGCAAAGGCATGGCCTGCCTCGTGAGTGATGACCTCAACATCGCCCTGAGTGCCGTTGAAGTTTGCAAAGATAAAGGGACTTTCAAAATCGGGCAGCTCGGTGCAGTAACCGCCTGCCGCCTTGCCCTTTCGGCTGAGAACGTCCATCAGCCCGTTTTCCATCATAAAGTCAAAGAACTCCGCTGTTCTGGGGGAAAGCTTGTGGTAAAATCTTCTGCCCGCTTCCAGAATGTCCTCGGGAGTGCCCTTGGGAACGGCGTTGCCGTCACGGTAGGTTATGGCGGTATCGGCATACTTCATGGGATACGATACGCCCAGTCTTGCCGCCTGACTGCGGTACAGCTTATCGGCAACGGGCACGATATACTTGATGACCGCATTTCTGAACTTAGCCACGTCCTCAGCGGTATAGCAGTTTCGGTTCATGTTCAGGTAGCCCAGAGGAACATAATTTTCAAAGCCCATTTTCTTAGCCATAGCGGTGCGGGTCTTTACCATATCGTCGTAAATGCGGTCAAGCTGCTCCTCATGCTCCTTGTAAAATGCGCTTTCGGCTGCCCATGCAGCGTGACGGGCATTGTCATCGGGAGACTGCTTGTAGGGTGAAAGCTGGGAAATGGTCAGCTTCTTTCCGTCAAAATCTATCTGAGCGGAAGCAATGAGCTTCTCATACTCGGTGGAAAGCTTGTTATCCTCCTGCATTTCGGGGATAATTTCGGGAGAAAAGCTCTTCAGGAAAATATCGGTGTTGATGAACATTACCCTGCCGAACTTCCTTTCCAGCTCGGGGCGGAAAGCGCTCTTTGCAATGACCTCCGCAACGGTCTGGGCGTACTGGACGAAATCGGGGTTTGCGCTGTCGAAAAACTCGTTTTCTTCATCGTAGAACTTGTCCTCGGTATTGATGGTGTGGCGGATATAGCAAAGGCTGTTCATGGTGGCAAAGGAAGCCGCTGCCTTATCCCAGTCAAGATAAGCGTTTGCAGCCTCATCGGCATTTGCGGCGTTCTTTATCCTGTCCGCAGCGCTTTCTGCCTCCGCTTTGAGCTTATCCATATCGGGGCGGACGTACTTCATTTCTGAAAATTTCATTGTTATCTTTCCTTTCCTGTCAGGTCGCTGACCATTTTTTCGGGTGAATTTATAAAGTGCTTCATTATATTATAATGGGAAGTTTTTACGTATTCTGTCTTATTTATGCCCTTTTCGGTAATTTCATAAACATCTGCATCGGGAAGAGCGCTTATTATCACCGAATGGGTGGCGATTATCAGCTGGGAATCGTTCCTTGCCAGCTCATACAGCCTTGCAAGCAGTGCCATCTGAGCCGTGGGAGAAAGTGCCGCCTCAGGCTCGTCCAGAATGTACAGTCCATGACCTCGGAAGCGGTTCATTGCCAGCGCCATAAAGCTCTCGCCGTGGGACTGCTCATGGAGTGACACTCCGCCATAGCCGTCTATTATAGGCGGACTTGCCGCAGGGATATTGTCAAGCCGTTCTATCTCGCTGGCGACGTTATAAAAGCTTTCCGCACGCAGAAAAAAGCCGTCCTTGGGATATCCGCCCCGTGACAGTTTCAGGGCGCCGTACAGCTCCGAGTGGGAGTTATAGGTGGAAAATGAAAAATTCCTTGTTCCGCCCTCGGGGTTAAACCCGTATGCTGCGGCGATAGCTTCAAGCAGTGTGGATTTTCCTATGCCGTTTTCGCCCATGAAAACGGTTATTCGCTTTTTAAACCCGATGCCTCTGTCAAAAAGCTGTGCCACTGCGGGGATACTGCGCAGATAGGTTGGGCACTTCTTTTTATCGGCTGTGACCTTACATATATAGAGATTATTGTCAAAAGAAAAATCGGTATCCGTCATACAAGCACCTTTCCTGACCTGATATGCTGAGTGTCATTATTATTTTACCGCTTTTCGGGTGATTAGTCAATATTAACATGGGGGTATGGGTTTGCCATTTGTGCATTGGTGCTGAAATCGAAAAGTTTATTTGTCCGTACCTGCGCCAAATGGCTCCGCCCTTTGGAAACCCGCAAGCCTTTCGGGAAAAAGGCTTGACCTAAACCCTTTGCCTTTTATTGGCTTTGTTGTGTCTCCCCCATTTTCATCATAATATCCCCATAAAACTCCTTACCTTTATATCTGAACTCGGCTGTGCCGTTATATTTCTCCACCGCCGCTTTTATTGACGGTATTCCCGTTCCCATTCCCTTATGCTTTGTTGACATAAAGCTTCCGTTCTTTTCCTTAACATTGCCGTCAAAGCTATTGGTGGAAACTATGTATATATACGGCTCCTCGCAGACCACCGAAAGCTGATGATATCTCTCCCCTGTCTGTGCTGTCATGCAGCCGTCAAGTGCGTTTTCCACCACATTTCCCAGCACGCTGCACAGGTCGGGCTGGGATATTCCCGCATCGTCGGGCAGCTGTATCTTCCAGCTGAGCTTTATCCCGTTCTGCTCCGCCCACTGACCGTAGTAGTTGAGCAGTGCATTTACTGAATTTATCCTGCAATAGTCGGTAAGCCCAACCGGCATCTGTGCTTCATACTCGGCAAGATATTTTTTGAGGGTATCATAGTCCTCCTCCGCTGCAAGGGTATTCATAACGTGTATCGACTGTCTGAAACCGTGGCGGAGCTTCCTTGTTTTCTCGATATAGTCCTGAAGTCTTAGATATCTGCTTTCCTGCATTTCCAGCATTCTTGCCTTTGCCTTGGTCTGCTCGTTCTGATAGATGCTCATTGCCGCATAGTAGAATATGACCATAAGGAACATTAGCAGCAGAAGCATTGCGGTTATTATCATAATTGCCAGGAAGAACATTCTGCCCACATACATATTCCTGTAATAGACAGGCTCTATGCTGTAGTTTATCATCAACATGACCAGTGACACGGGGATAGTCAGTCCCCAAACCTTTTCGCTGGTCTGGTGCTCTATAAGCTCCGAGCCTTTTACGCAGAGGGGATAGCCTATCACTGCGGACAATATCAGCGTAAGTACAAGCGAAAAGATATTTGCCTCCATGCTGTAATTTTCCAGCAGTCCGTCGGGGTGTAGGTAAGCGTCATACATAACGGAATACACCGACGGGAACGACATAAGGTTGCACACTCCCACGAACACCGCCAGCGTCTGCATTTTTCCCGTTGTGACCGTTCCCCTGAACATGATATAAAACAGTATGAGCGCAGGAATGAGCAACGTATTTATGGACAGCCCGAACCTGAGGCACAGAAATGCCATTACGGGCGACAGCACCAGAAGTATGCCAAACTCCCACAAAAGTATCTTTTTCAGCGGGAACCGCAGCTTTTTCACCATTGGCAGGTAGCACAATATCGCTGAGGGAAAGATTATAAAAAACTGGGAGACCATTTCCAGAAAGCTTCTAACAGTCATTGTCTGCTCCTTTCGGCACGTATTTTTTCAAAGCGGTACTCATGCCATTTTCTGCGGATATTGCCGTACTCCCTTACCTTGATGGGTAACTTCCTGCCGTCCTTCATAACACAGCAGCCGTCCTCTATATCCGATATGCAGTCCATATTCACCGCCGTGCCACGGTTTATGACCATAAAGCTCTCCACGCCCTCAAAGGCATCGGAAAATGATGCAAAGGAGCCTCTTATCCTGTGCTCCTCCCCGTCTGAGGTGATGAGGATTATGTAATGGTCGGCGCTGTATGCGCACACAAAGCTGCTGCATGGCAGCACAAATTCCTCTCTGCCGTTTGTGAGCCTGATATTCTCTGTGCTGTCGGAACGGGTGATATCGTTCATGACCCTTTCCAACCGCTCGTAGGTCACGGGCTTTAAAAGGTAGTCAAAGGCGTGACAGGCAAAGGCGTCGGACATATGCTCAGATGACGATGTAAGGAACACCAGAACATACTTTCTGCCGCTTTCCCAAAGCTTTTTTGACACTTCCACGCCGCTTATGCCGTTCATGTAGATATCCATGAAAATAATGTCAAAATCCTCTTTTTCAAAGGCTTCAAGGAAGCTTTCTCCCCCTGAAAAAAAGGTAATATCCATATCATGCCCCGTTTTGACCGAATATTCTTTAAGGAAGCCTTCAAGGAGTAGGGCTTCCGACTGCATATCATCGACAACAGCAGTTTTCATAAGCATTACCGTCCTTTTCTGCGTATTATTTTAGTGATATTAAATATTTTTTACCTTAAATGCAACATATTTTTAGATTACTGTTTGATTTTTACGACAAAAATATGACGTTTACGTCAAGAGTATTGAAATCAGTCAAAAAATACGTATAATGATAAAAGTGCTTTAATGGTTCTGAAATCACACACATATGAACACATACAGAGCAACACCACTCAAGGAGAATAAAACATATGAAAAAAACTCTTATTTCCGCTCTTGCCATAATGCTGGCACTGTCCGCATTCACAGCCTGCGGTGGAGATGACAGCACGTCCTACGATGATTCTGCCGACGCAGAAAACGCAGCAGAGGTACAGGACGCTGAGTACGACAGCAGCGACGACACAGACGAAGCTGACACCGAGGAAGACACCGAGGAAGACACCGAAGCAGCAGATGAGAGCACTGACGAGCTGGGCGATGCGGTCCAGGAACTGGCAAACGCTCTTGACGGCACACTCTGGGTCGGAATGAACCCCGATTATGACTGCTATGCGCTGGGCTTCAACGGAACATACGTATATTTCGCAGCTAATGATGGCTCATCTATCGAGGGTTACTGGGCTATAAGCGACCAGAATCTTTACATCTACAGTGACGAAGCAAATACCGAGCAGCTCGCAGAGATACCCTGGAGCTACGACAGTGAGAACAGTGTTCTCGTGCTCAACAACAACGCCGTAATGGCTCAGACAGACAGCTACTCATTCGATCAGGCAGCGGAAGCTGTTCAGCAGATGGCAGCTGCGTGCAAGGTAGGCGAATACCTGCAGGGCACATACTGGGCAACTGTCGGCGATGGCTCTGCAGAGGCTCTTCATATTACAGACAGCACACTTGAAGCAGTAACAGTTGAGTCTGACGGCTCAGCATCTACTTCCGAGTTCATCTGGGGCATTGACTACAACAACATTTATCTTTATGATTCAGACTATGCGCTCCAGGGCTCACTGGACTGGCAGATCTCCGATGACGGCTCTGCTCTCCAGCTCACAACACCCGATGGAATAGCTTCCATATACACTCAGCTCACCGAGGAAGAGGCTGACGATGTAGTAAACTACATGCTTAGCCTTATCGGCGGCTGACAGCAGACCTCCTGATTCCCCTAACCGGATCCCTGTGCTGCCCACAGCAGTGCAGGGGTTCGGTTTTTATTTTACTGCTTTTCGGGGGAATAGTCAAGGTTGAAGCTGTCATTTAAGCACCCTAATTCTTAAAAATCACTTAGACTGTTGCAAGACGAAAGCATGGACATACCTACACTTCAATCTCATTTGTCCGCACCTAATGCAAAGGAGACACCACCAGGGGGAAGAGGAAACTAAAGCAAGGGCAAAAAACGGCATTCCCCTTCCCCCTGATGGTTTCTCCTCTGCACACCTCTTCCTTGAACCCCTATTCCCTACCGTTTTTTATCCCCCTACGTTTTGCTTGCCGCCGGAGACCGAACCCCATTCATCTATTTGTACCTTTTTCTATAGCTATGTTTTCAGGCTTGGGCTTCACTCCGTTCTTTTATTTGAAGCTCTTTGGTTATTTAGTAAGCAAATTTATAAGAATGTTTTTTTCCTTAAATTATTGTTTTTACAAATAAGATGTCAAGTATCTGCTGTTTGTTTTGTTAACCACTGCATAGGGCGACCAGATGGCTCTGCCCTCAGTGGACTTCCTAAACCCTTTACCTTGGTGATTATTTGTGCTGATTTTTTCATATGCGATCACAGACAAAAGGACTGCTGCGATATGCAGCAGCCCTTGCTGTATCAGTCAATATAAAACGAAACTGCTCCGCTGTCATCTACATTAAATGTAACAAAATCGGTATAGCTGCTGTTTCCGAAGATATCCTCTATGCAGAAGCTGTACAGATAGTCCGCTGAGGGCAGGATGTTGTCATACACCTTTGTATCGCCGTCATATACGTACTCGTCACCTGTCATATCGTCCACATACTCGCCGTTTTCGTCATATGTGTAATATACGGGAGTGATAACATCGCCCTGCCGGAGCTTTCTTACGGTCTTGTCTGCCTGACCGTTCTCGTCGATGCCGTCCCATGTGCCGAGAATAAAGTTATCGTAGCCGTCATCGTGATACTGCTTCTTTATTCGCAGGTTGGTCTGCTCGCCGTTGAGAAGAATTGGTGCTGTATAAATGTCATAGTCCTCGCCCTCTTCAACGATGTATGCAGCAAGTACCTGACCGTCGCCCAGCATATACCAGAAGCCGTCGAACATATCCTCGACTGTGCCGTTGTCCCAATCTACATTAACATAGTTATCGAGGCCCAGCTCATATAAATAGCCGTTTTCCTCATCAACATAGAAAACAGAGCAGTAAACTCCGCTCACATTGTCAATGCTGCCGCTGTCGAGTGTAAAGGTGAATGTGCCCTCATCATTGAGATAAGGTCCCTCGGCAAAGTTGATGCTGCTGTCATTATCGGTAAAGCTCAGTCCGCCGCCTATAAGGTCATCAAGATATGACCAGAAATCGGTCTCTTCCCAGCTTTCGTCGTCCCAATAGCCGTTCTCTTCGTCAAGCCACATATCGTCGCTGTAGCCGTCAATGCTGCCGTTGGCGGAGCCGTATGCCATTTTATCCACAAAGCTCATATACTGGGGGCTTACGCAGATATCCTTGAAGATATTAAGCTCCTGTGAGCCTTCAATACTGAGGGGATAATATGTTGAAAGTCCGTTGGAGCCGTATTCATCATCGCCGTAAACGTTATATACCACAGCGTCATTCAGAGCGTCCATAACTGCCTGAGCCTCGCTGTCGCCGCAGGCGGACTTGAACAGCTCGCCCAGATCCACCATATTTGTATAGCCCTCGGACTTGTTGTTGCCGCCGTAATTCTTGGCTTTTCTTATGGAGCGGACCATGCCCGAAAGATTTGAGCTGTCGTCCGAAGCGCCGTTCATGGAAGCAGCAGCGTTGTTTATGGCAACGATAAGCTTATCTATCTTTGAAAGGTCGGTAACGGACAATGTTGCTCCCGCTTCCTCGTCGGAAGCTGCGCAGGAGTCATAGAAGCTGTCCGCAGCCACCTTGCCCACCTGTGCGCCTGTGCAGCCGTGGTTTTCGTCCAGATATCTGCCTATCTCGGTGTAATCCCAGCCACGTCCCGGCTCGGTCTCCTCGGAGGCGATCATATATCTTGCGTGAGGAACAAGGACATTTGCGGTCTCAACCGTTGCCATAAGGCAGGCATCAAAGCCCACAAACTCGAACTTGTCGGTCATTTCGTCAAAGACCGATGTGAAAGCCTTGTCAAGGTCGGTCAGGGAAAGGGAATCATACTCGTTCTTTTCGTCAAAGCAAACGCCTGTAATGCTTCCGCCGCCGTGGTTCCAGAAAACAACGCCCATTTTGTCGGCAGGGTAATTCGTCACGCCCCATCTGAGGAAGTCCTCCAGCGTCTGCTCCTGACCCATATCTGCATCTGATACCTCGTCAACCAGATAAACACCGCCGCCTGTTACCTCGAACCTCTGGAGACTGTCAGCTGAAATATCATAGCCGTTCCACCGGGTGCTTCCGCCTGTCTGCACCACAAAGCGGACATTATCGCCTGTGTATGCGTTCGCCATTTCTTCGATATCATCAACTGCCAGACCGTTCTCGCTTTCAAGGTCGCTTCCGCACATATAAACAAACACCGTCCAGGTGTCAGCATCGCCCATAGAAACGGAATTATCCCTCGTCAGTCTGGTGATGGACACTCCCCCGTTGCTGTCAAGGTTCAGCTTTGAGCCTCTGCCGTTAAAGCTTTCAGATGATCTGTCGCTGAGAGCTTCGGTGACTTCCTCTGAACGGGAAGTAACTGTCTGTTCGGAGGAGTCTTCCTCCGAATAATCGTCATATTCATCAAGATCATCGCAGGCGCATAATGTTGCCGCTGTCATAATTGCCGCAATCCCCGCAGCAATTCGTTTTCCAAGCATTTTCTCCTTCATATCTTTCCTCCGATAAGCAAATATTTTCAAACATTTAGCATAATTATTTTAACACATTTCGTCATAAATGTCAATCAAAATATAATATCATCGGTAATTTTTCACAGGGATATCTCTATTGCAAAAAGTATATCTGTGTGGTATAATTATTGTTAAAGAAGCCTATGGGAGGAATGATGTTATGTCCCTTAAAGAAACCGCCGAGGCGCTTGTTGAATGTCTCGAAAAAATATATCCCGATGCCCTCTGCTCACTTACATACAAGGAGCCTTACGAGCTGATGATAGCAGGCAGACTGTCCGCCCAGTGCACCGACGCCCGTGTGAATATCGTCACAAAGGAGCTTTTCGCCGCATATCCCACCCTGAAAAGCTTTGCGGACGCAGATGTTGACGATGTAGCGGAGATAATACGTCCCTGCGGACTGTACAAGACCAAGGCAAAGAGCATAGTTGAGATGACCCACGCCCTTTACTACGACCTGAACGGGGTTATCCCCGACACCATTGAGGAGCTGACCAAGCTTTCGGGCATTGGCAGAAAGACCGCCAACCTTATTATGGGTGATGTTCACCACAAGCCCGCCATCGTTGCGGACACTCACTGCATAAGGATAACCAACCGCTTCGGACTGACCGATTCAAAGGACCCGAAAAAGGTTGAGACCGACCTTAAAAAGCTTATCCCGCCGGAAAAAAGCTCGGATTTCTGCCACCGTCTGGTGCTTTTCGGCAGAGACACCTGCACTGCACGCAAGCCAGACTGCGAGCATTGTGCGCTGAGGGTGTATATGGAAGAGAAAGTGCCTGAGTTCAGGTGCAGGGTATAACAAAAGCGTCCCGTTTGGGACGCTTTTTATTATCATCATTTAACTTTTGTCATTGATTAAGCATTGCCTACTTTTGTAGCACTTTTTATTCGAACATGCGGATACATACTTGATACCATATTCATTGCATCCCTTTGAGATTCAGCCTTTACAGTTTTACAAGTAGTAAGCCACTTTTGGCCATCACGCGAATACATATAACTAACAATATATTTATACATTTCAATTCCTCCTTTCTCATTGTTTGGGTCAATAATAACAATCATCTAACATTAACTATTGTAAAACTATTTATCAGTACCATCACTCTCCTCTCTTCGTCTGCACGCTTCTTCATTATATGCCATATTAGCCTCCCTCCACTCTTTATAACATCGCTCAATTTCATACTGATTATCTTTAATTCGACGTTCTAATTTCTCTTTAACCTCCTGCGGTAATTCTTCATTGTTGCACTGTTCACGCAAGTATTCATTTTCCTCTTTCAAAGCTTGCAATTCCCTTTTTTTTGCCACCTCTTCCATTTTTGCCGCATAGGCAGGATCGGTCTCCATCCGCTTTTCATTTGCTGCATTGCAATAAGCATAAATAAGCTTTTTTGATATTCCCCATGCAGCCTTACCAGCACTTTTTAGCTTATCAGCAACTTCATGTTCCTCTAAAAAATCTTTTACATCACAAACCTTGTCATCTATTTCGGACTTTATAATTTCCGCTTTGTACCCTACGTCATCCTTTAAATTCTCAAAATAATCCCGAAATCCCATTGTTACTCACCATCTTTCAATTCATGTCTATTTTTCGGATTGTTTCTCCTTTGTTCACGTCTTATTATAGCAACAAAATGTTTCCAAAAAAAAAAACAGTTACAATTCTGTAAAATTGTACCGCTTTTTGTCGAATATAAAAAAAGTCCGCCCCAAACGGGACGGACTTTAATTGATTTAATTAAATCAAACGAGCTCGATAACTGCCATCTCAGCAGCATCGCCACGACGGGGACCGATCTTAACGATTCTGGTATAACCACCGTTAACGTCTGCATACTTAGGTGCAATCTCGTCAAACAGCTTCTTAACAACATCTTCCTTAGTAACGTAGGCAAAAACCTGACGCTTGGAGTGGAGGTCGTTAGTCTTAGCTATTGTAATCATCTTTTCAGCCATAGAGCGGACTTCCTTAGCTCTTGTAACTGTAGTTTCAATTCTGCCATTTTCAAGCAGGAAAGTAACCATAGCTCTCAGCATAGCCTTTCTATGGTCGCTTGTACGGCCCAGTTTTCTGGTTCCCGGCATTATGATCACTCCTTACCAATAATTGGAACGGTTATTCATCATCGGCGTTAAGGTCGAATCCCAGGGACTGGAGCTTCTCCTTAACCTCGTCAAAGGACTTCTTACCGAGGTTTCTAACCTTCATCATTTCTTCTTCTGATTTACTGATCAGATCTTCAACAGTATTTATTCCCGCACGCTTCAAGCAGTTAAAGGAACGTACTGACAAGTCAAGTTCCTCAATGGTCATCTCAAGGATCTTCTCCTTGCCCTTATCGTCCTTCTCCACCATGATTTCGGTGATAGCGGACTCATCAGAGAGATTACTGAAGGATTTCAGATGCTCAATGAGGAGATTGGCTGCCTGAGACACGGCTTCCTTAGCGGATACGGTACCATCGGTCCATACCTCAAGGATAAGCTTATCGTAGTCTGTAACCTGACCGAGACGAGTATCCTCGACACGGAAGTTTACTTTCAGTACAGGCGTGTAGATAGAGTCAACGGCGATCACATCGATACCGAGGTTGAAAAGCTGCTTGTTCTTTTCAGCAGGAACGTATCCTCTGCCACGGTCAATGGTGATCTCCATATAAAGCTTAGCGTCCTTGCCCAGAGTAGCAATGTGCATCTCGGGAACAAGAATATCGACCTCAGAATCGGTCTTGATATCTCCGGCGGTGACTTCACATTCGTCCTCAGCCTCAATATAAATGGTCTTGGGGCCTTCGCCATAGAGCTTTGCAGTAAGACCCTTAAGGTTAAGGATGATCTCAGTGACATCCTCCTTAACCCCGGGAATAGTAGATAATTCGTGGTGCACACCGTCAATCTTTACAGAGGTGACAGCAACACCCGGAAGCGAGGAGAGCAGTACACGTCTGAGGCTGTTGCCCAGAGTAGTACCATAGCCGCGCTCGAGAGGAGCAAGAACGAACATACCGTAAGTGCCATTAGGCTCCAGCTTGACGGTCTCAATTTCCGGCTTTTCGATTTTTTCAAGCATTTATAAAACCCTCCTATAGTCGCAATGTGGTGTTGAGCAGACTCAAAGTAGTTATTACTTGGAGTACAGCTCGACGATCAGGTGTGTCTGAGTCTCGTAATCGAGATCCTCTGTAAGAGGCATACGAACAACCTTAGCAGAGAAGTTAGCCTTATCAGCTTCGAGCCAGAGAGGAACTACTCTGTTAGCGGTCTGCTCAACAACATCCTTGAACTTGGCACTGCTGCGGCTGCCCTCGTAAAGAGCGATAACGTCGCCCTCCTTAACACGGTAAGAGGGGATATTTACACGCTTGCCGTTTACAGTGAAATGTCTGTGAGTAACGAGCTGTCTTGCTTCTCTTCTTGTAAGAGCAAGGCCCATTCTGTAAACAACATTGTCAAGACGGGACTCGAGGATAGTGATAAGGTTATCACCGGCCTTGCCCTCCATCTTGGAAGCAATCTCAAAATAGTGGTGGAAAGGCTTCTCAAGAACGCCGTAGATGAACTTGAGCTTCTGCTTTTCCTTGAGCTGAGTGCCGTATTCAGAAACCTTTCTTCTGTTGTTAGCGCCGGGGTTTCTGTTGGACTCCTTGGAAATACCCATAACCATAGGGCTGATACCAAGGTATCTGCATCTCTTTAAGATAGGTTCTTTATTTAAAGCCATTGCAATAACACCTCCTGTAAATTAGACACGTCTTCTCTTAGGAGGACGGCATCCGTTGTGGGGAATGGGGGTTACATCCTTGATAAGTCTAACCTCAAGACCTACAGTCTGGAGAGCTCTGATAGCAGCTTCTCTTCCTGCGCCGGGGCCCTTAACGTAAACCTCGACAGTCTTAAGGCCGTGCTCCATAGCAGCTCTTGCAGCAGTTTCAGCAGCAGTCTGAGCAGCGAAAGGAGTGGACTTCTTGGATCCTCTGAAACCGAGTCCGCCGGCGGACGCCCAAGAAAGTGCGTTGCCCTGAGTATCGGTGATGGTTACGATTGTGTTGTTGAAAGTGGACTGGATATGAACAGCGCCATTTTCAATGTTCTTACGTTCACGACGTCTTCTGATGGTAGTAGCTTTTTTACCCTTGACCTGAGCCATTGTTCAATCCCTCCTTACTTCTTCTTGTTAGCGATGGTCTTTACAGGACCCTTGCGGGTTCTTGCGTTAGTCTTGGTTCTCTGACCTCTTACGGGGAGACCCTTGCGGTGACGAACGCCTCTGTAGCAGCCGATTTCAACAAGTCTCTTAATGTTGAGAGCAACGTGTCTTCTAAGGTCGCCCTCAACCATGAAGTTGTGGTCGATATAGTCACGGAGCTTAGCAACATCGTCTTCGCTGAGGTCCTTGACTCTGATATCAGGGTTTACACCTGTGTTTGCGAGAATTTCATCCGCAGATTTACGGCCTATTCCGTAGATATAAGTGAGTCCGATTTCAACTCTCTTATTCTTGGGAAGGTCAACACCGGCAATACGTGCCATTAAAAATGCACCTCCGAATTAAATTTAGACTTTACGTCCATGTGTTTTTATGGCGATATATAATAATCCTTATTTCATGCAGGCATGAAGCTCATGCAGGCATAAGCCTTATGCCAACAACAGCATTCAGCCCTGACGCTGCTTATGCTTAGGATTTTCGCAAATGATCATAACCTTGCCTTTTCTCTTGATAACTTTGCACTTTTCGCAGATAGGCTTTACGGAAGGTCTTACTTTCATGATAATCCTCCTTCTCAAATGGTTGTTTTAGCGGTAAATCCGCATCACTTTGCTCTCCATGTGATCCTGCCCTTGGACAGGTCATAGGGTGACATTTCAACGGTTACCTTGTCGCCGGGAACGATTCTGATATAGTTCATTCTCAGTTTGCCCGATACGTGAGCAAGAATTTTATGTCCGTTTGCAAGCTCAACCTGAAAGTTGGCGTTGGGGAGAGCCTCGATAACGGTACCCTCAATCTCAATTACATCTTCCTTAGACAAGCTGACAGCCTCCTTGGATTTCGGTTTCGGTTAATTATCAGGAATTTTCCGACGAGGAATATTCCGCAATAACGCTTCTGAGCTTCTTATCGGTAAGAGTTTCCGTATCTATAACAGTATTGGTAAAAGCTGTATGCTTTATGCGCTTCTTTTTGGGAGAAGCAAGCTTTCGCTCTTTTCCGTCTGCCAGATAGACGAAATTCTCGTCCGCTTTGATGACAACAAGAAAATTTCCTTTGTCCCTGCCTGCAAGGCTGCGGACTATCCTGCCGGTGATTGCTTCCACATCAGCGTCCCCCTCTTAAACGATTGTGGGCATGGTAAGAATTACCGGACCCTCGGACGTGATTGCGACTGAATGCTCAAAGTGAGCGGAGAGTGAACCGGATTTTGTCAATACAGTCCAGCCGTCGGGAAGAACCTTAACGTCCTCACCTACTGCATTGATCATCGGCTCGATGGCGATCGTCATGCCCGCAACAAGCCTTGGACCTCTGCCGGCCTTACCGAAGTTAGGCACCTCAGGGGACTCATGGAGCTTTGCGCCTACGCCGTGACCGACATAGTTCTTGACGATACCGTATCCGTAAGAAGAGCAGTACTCCTCAACTGCATGGGAGATATCTCCCACACGGTTACCGGGGACAGCCTGTTCAATGCCCTTGAAAAGGCCTTCCTTGGTGACCTTGAGAAGCTGTGCAGCTTCCTCAGAAACATTTCCGACAGCAAACGTATAAGCAGTATCTCCGTGGAAACCGTCTATATAAGCTCCCACATCAATGCTCACGATATCGCCGTCCTTGATGTGTTCATGCTTGGACGGGATACCATGGATGACCTTGTTGTTTATCGAAATGCACGCCGAAGCGGGGAAGCCGCCGTATCCCAGGAAAGAGGGAGTTGCACCGTGCTTAACGATGTAATCGTGGATTATCTTATCCAGCTCATAAGTGGTCATACCGACTTTTATTGACTGTCCTCCGAAGTGGAGCGCATTACCGGCAATAATACCGGCCTTGCGCATTTTTTCCAACTCGGATCTGGATTTAACACTAATCATTGCTGCGCCTTCTTCTGTAATAATCAGGCATTTACTGCTTCAAGAACAAGCTTGGAGGTATCAGCTACCTCAGCCTGACCGATAACAGTTCTGAGCTTACCTCTGCCCTTATAGAAATCTACGAGGGGAGCAGTAGCCTCATGGTATGTTTTCAGTCTGTTGATTACAGTTTCGGGAGCATCGTCCTTACGCTGAACAGCGTTGCCGCCGCACTTGTCGCATTTGCCCTCTACCTTGGGAGGGTTGAACTCAACGTGATAGGTAGCGCCGCAGCTCTCGCAGACTCTTCTGCCGCCCAGACGAGCCTTGATAGCCTCATCGGGAACGGAGATCTCGATTACCTTGTCGATCTGAACGCCCATAGTCTCCAGAGCCTCAGCCTGGGGAACTGTTCTGGGGAATCCGTCAAGAATAAAGCCGTTCTTGCAGTCGTCCTCAGCGATCCTGTCTTTCAGGATACCGATAACAACCTCATCAGGAACAAGAGCGCCTGCGTCCATAAAGCTCTTTGCCTTAAGACCGTACTCTGTACCGTTCTTTACGGCTGCTCTGAGAATATTGCCTGTAGAAATCTGGGGAATGTTAAGAGCATTGCTGATCACTTCAGCCTGAGTGCCCTTGCCTGCGCCGGGAGCGCCGAGCAAAATAAGATTCATACATTTCGTCCTTTCAGAGTTTCGGTGTAAGTGAATTATTCAAGGAAGCCCTTGTGATGACGCATCATCATCTGGGACTCCATAGTTCTGACGGTTTCAAGTACAACGCTTACGATGATCAGTATCGAAGTACCGCCCATGGAGATGTTCATAGCAGGAACTGCCATATGGAACAGAATGGGGAAGATAGCGATGATACCGAGGCATACAGCGCCGATAAGAGTAATCTTGGAAAGTACTCTCTGAATGAAATCGCTGGTAGGCTTACCGGGTCTTATACCGGGAATACCGCCGTTGTTCTGACGGAGGTTGTTTGCGATCTCAATAGGATTGTACTGCATTGAAACGTAGAAATAGTTGAATGCAATGATGAGAATGAAGTAAATCACTGCATACCAGCCGCTGGAGTAGTTGAAGAAGTTCAGGAATCCGTGATAGAATTTCTGACCAAAGCTCCATGTTGCAGGATCACCTGTAGGTGCTGCAACGAACATTTCGATCGTCTGAGGAATGGACATGAATGCCATTGCGAAGATGATAGGCATAACGCCGCTCATTGCGATCTTTACGGGAATGTGAGTGTTCTGACCGCCGTACTGCTTTCTTCCCACAACACGCTTAGCGTACTGAATGGGAATACGTCTTTCAGCCTCGTTCATAAGAACGATGAAGCCGATCATTACAACATAAATGAGAAGAACGAAGATAACGGGGAAAACGTACTTGTTGGGGTCGCTTATTGCGAGCTCAACCATATCCTTTACATCGCTGGGGCATCTTGCGACGATTCCGGCGAAGAGGATAATCGAGATACCGTTTCCGATACCGTTTTCGTTTACCAGGTTGCCGAGGAAAACGATGAGGTTTGAACCTGCGGTGAATACTGCCATAATAACTATAGCAGCGAACACGCCTTCAAAGCCTGAGGTGTAATCAACAGCGCCCATCTTTCTCATAGTGAGGTAATAAGCGTAGGACATAACCAGTGAGATAGCCAGTGCCACATATCCTGTGATCTTCTGTATCTTCTTTCTTCCCTCTTCGCCTTCCTTCTGGAGATTTTCCAGAGGAGGAAGCGCATAGGTGAGAAGCTGCACGATGATCGAAGCGTTGATATACGGCTGAATTGAAAGAGCAAATACTGTGCCCTTTGAGAGAGCGCCGCCCGAGAGCATATCCAGATATCCGAATATGTTTCCGTCCTGAACAATGTTCGAAAGAGCATTGGGGTCAAGGAAGGGAACGGGAATTGCGCATCCGAGACGGAAGATAACGATAATGAGTAATGTGTATAAGAGCTTTTTTCTCAGCTCAGGTGTTTTCCAAGCATTGCGCATGGTCTCGAACACATTACATCACCTCAGCCTTCCCGCCTGCTTTCTCGATTTTTTCCTTAGCTGAAGCGGAAAAAGCTGCAGCCTTAACGGTAAGATTCTTGGTGAGTTCACCATTGCCGAGGATTTTAACGCCGTCGTTGGTCTTCTTGATGAGACCGCTTGCCTTGAGGAGATCAGCGTCAACAACTGTACCGTCAACAAACTGGTCAAGATCAGAAACATTAACAACGGAGTACTTAGTAGCGAAAATGTTGTTGAATCCTCTCTTAGGGATTCTTCTGGTCATGGGCATCTGGCCGCCTTCAAAGCCGGGTCTTACGCCGCCGCCTGAACGGGCATTCTGTCCCTTGTGGCCCTTGCCGGCAGTCTTGCCGTTGCCGGAGCCGTGACCTCTGCCGATTCTCTTGACATCCTTTACGGAGCCAGCGGCAGGAGAAAGTTCATATAACTTCATATCAATCGCACCTCCCTGCAATTTAAGCGTTAGTTACATTAACGAGGTGGGAAATCTTCTTGATTTTACCCTGAACAGCAGCGTTATCCTGCTGAGTAGTAGTATCGCCGATTTTTCTAAGACCGAGGGAATTAGCAGTAGCGATCTGGTCTTTCTTACAGCTGTTAAGACTTTTTACGAGCTTAATGGTAACCATTACTGTCATCCTCCTTAGCCTAAAATTTCCTTAACGGATTTGCCTCTTACTTCAGCAACTTCCTTAGCGCTGCGTAAGCTGGAGAGACCCTGAAGGGTAGCTCTTACAACGTTGCAAGCATTGTTGGAACGAAGAGACTTGGTTCTGATATCCTTGATACCTGCAACTTCGATAACGGCACGAACAGGACCACCTGCGATAACACCGGTACCGGGAGCAGCGGGCTTCATGAGAACACGGCCTGCGCCGAATTCGCCGATAACCTCGTGAGGAATGGTAGAGCCTCTGAGGGAAATCTTGATTAAATTCTTCTTAGCATCTTCGATACCCTTGCGGATAGCGTCAGGAACTTCTCCGGACTTTCCGATACCGAAGCCAACGGTACCGTTTCCGTCGCCGACTACAACGAGAGCGGCGAACTTGAAGATACGACCGCCCTTAACAGTCTTGGAAACTCTGTTAATGGCAACGACCTTTTCGGTGAGCTCGAGATTAGTAGCATCTATCTTAGCCAAAAGTATAACCTCCTTTAAAAGTTATCCGATTTAAAATAAATCAGAAGTTAAGACCGCCCTGTCTTGCACCGTCTGCAAGCTGAGCAACTCTGCCGTGGTAAAGGTAACCTGCTCTGTCGAAAACAACATCGGTGATACCCTTTTCCTTAGCAGCGGCAGCGATAGCCTCGCCAACCTTGAATGCGCCGTCCTTGTTGCCGCCATTGCCCTCGAAGCCCTTGTCCATAGAGGAAGCGCTTGCCAGAGTTACGCCTGCAACATCATCGATAAGCTGCGCATAAATATGCTTGGAGCTGCGGAATACATTGAGTCTGGGGCAGGTAGCAGTACCGCTGATCTTATAACGAACTCTTGCCTGTCTCTTGGCTCTTGCAGCCTTTCTGTTCATCTGCTTAACCATTTAATATTCAACTCCTTATCAAACTGGAGAATAGTAGTAACAACTGTCCCATTCTCTTTCGTATTGAGGGAAAACGTAAATTCGGTAAAAAATTACTTCTTACCCTTACCGGCCTTACCTTCCTTGCGGATGATATGCTCGCCGGTGTAGTGGATGCCCTTGCCCTTATAAGGCTCGGGAGGTCTCTTCTCACGGATCTCAGCAGCAAACTGACCAACAGCCTGCTTGTCGATGCCGTTTACGATGATCTTGGTAGCAGCGGGAACATCAATGGTGATGCCATCGATCTCAGGAACGATAACCTGGTGTGAATAACCGAGGTTCATAACGAGATTCTTGCCCTGCTTCTGAGCTCTGTAACCGATACCGTCGATATCGAGGGACTTGGAGAAGCCGTGTGTAACACCTTCAACCATGTTGGATACGAGAGTTCTTGTAAGACCGTGGAGTGACTTGTGGAGCTTATCCTCAGTAGGACGCTCAACAATGATTTCGTTGCCTTCCAGCTTGATGATCATATCCTTGTGGAAGGACTTGGTAAGTGTACCCTTAGGACCCTTAACGGTAACAACGTGACCGTCGATCTTAACATCAACGCCTGCGGGAACAGCTATTGGCTTTCTACCTATTCTTGACATTGTACGTGTTCCTCCTTACCAAATAAATGCAAGGACTTCGCCGCCAACGTTAAGCTCTCTTGCCTTCTTGTCAGTCATAACTCCCTTGGAAGTTGACACAATAGCAATTCCGAGGCCCTTCATGACCTTGGGCATATCCTCACAGCTGGAGTAAATGCGGAGACCGGGCTTGGAAACTCTGCGCAGGCCGGTGATAACCTGAGATTTATTTTCGCCGTACTTGAGGGTAATTCTGATGATACCCTGCTTGCCGTCGTCAATTATCTGATAGCTCTTGATATAGCCTTCATCAACAAGAATCTGAGCGATTGCCTTCTTCATATTGGAAGCGGGCACATCTACAGTAGCGTGCTTAGCAGTGTTAGCGTTACGGATTCTTGTAAGGATATCGGCAATTGAATCGGTAATTTGCATACCTTTAACCTCCTTGTAAAAATTCAGCGGTTTAAGACGAAATCAGCCTGTGGTAATTTGATTACCAGCTTGCCTTCTTAACGCCGGGGATCTGACCCTTGTGAGCAAGCTCTCTGAAGCAGATTCTGCAAATTCCGAACTTTCTCATGTAAGCGTGGGGTCTGCCACAGATTTTGCATCTGTTATAAGCTCTTGTAGAGTACTTAGGAGTTCTCTGCTGCTTGATCTTCATTGAAGTTTTAGCCATTTAATTAAACCTCCCAATTACTTTGCAAACGGAGCGCCCATGAGCTCGAGGAGCTCCTTAGCTTCTTCGTCTGTGTTTGCGGTAGTGATAATGTTGATATCCATACCACGAACCTTATCTATTTTATCGTACTCAATTTCGGGGAAAATGAGCTGCTCCTTGATACCGGTGGAGTAATTTCCTCTGCCGTCGAAGGAGTTGCCGTTGATTCCTCTGAAGTCACGTACACGGGGGAACGCAACATTGAAAAGTCTGTCGAGGAATTCGTACATCTTTTCGCCTCTGAGAGTAACCTTTACGCCGATAGGCATGCCCTCACGGATTTTGAAGTTTGCCACAGACTTCTTAGCACGGCAAACAACAGGCTTCTGACCTGTGATAAGAGCCAGGTCGTTCATGATAGCGTCGATGACCTTGGAATTGTCCTTAGCCTCGCCTGCGCCGACATTGATAACAACCTTGTCGATCTTGGGGATCTGCATAACGCTCTTGTAGCTGAACTTCTTCATAAGTGAGGGAGCTACTGTGCTGACATATAATTCCTTAAGATTTGCTGCCATGGTAGGTAACTCCTTTCATCAATAAGATTTGCCGCAGTCTGCATTCTTGCAAACTCTGGACTTGCTGCCGTCAGCTTCGATCTTGTGACCAAGTCTGGTAGGCTTGCCGCAGTGAGGGCAAACAGCCATAACCTTGCAGGCATAAAGGGGAGCTTCGCACTTTACGATGCCGCCCTGCTGGCCCATCTGACGGGGCTTAACATGCTTGGTAACGATATTGAGACCTTCAACGATAACCTTCTGCTCCTTGGGGGAAACCTCAAGAACCTTGCCCTGCTTGCCCTTGTCCTTACCGGAAAGGATAACAACAGTATCGCCGGTTTTAACGTGTAACTTATTCATAACTCGGCACCTCCATTAAAGTACTTCGGGAGCCAGAGAAAGGATCTTTGTAAAGTCCTTATCACGGAGCTCACGAGCAACAGGTCCGAAAATACGTGTTCCCTTGGGGTTCTTGTCCTCCTTGATGATAACTGCTGCGTTCTCATCAAAACGGATGTAAGTTCCGTCTTCTCTGCGGAGACCCTTTGCGGAACGAACGATTACTGCCTTAACAACGTCGCCCTTTTTAACAACGCCGCCTGGTGTTGCTTTTTTAACGGAAGCAACAACTACATCGCCGATATTAGCATATCTTCTGCGTGTGCCGCCCAGAACTCTGATGCACATAAGCTCCTTGGCACCTGTGTTATCAGCGACCTTTAAATAAGTCTGCATCTGTATCACAGCGCATTAACTCCTTCCTTAACAGTGAAATACGGCATTAGGCAGGTTTTGACCTGCCTGATACCGATTGATCACATTAAATAAATTATATCGTCTCAACGCTGCCGTGTGTTTCGTAGTAAATGTTACATCCGACCTGTAACGGCAACATTAAGATTATAACATACCGCAAGGCATTTGTCAATACTGCAGGGCAAAATTACCCCTTGGCATTTTAGACAAATTTCAAGCAAAAATTACTTAGCCTTTTCGATAACCTCAACAAGTCTCCATCTCTTATCCTTAGAAAGAGGACGAGTCTCCATGATCTCAACTCTGTCGCCGATGTTGCAGACATTCTGCTCGTCGTGAGCCTTGAGCTTAATGGTTCTCTTGATGATCTTCTTGTAAAGGGGGTGCTTTACATTATCCTGAATTGCAACAACGATAGTCTTATCCATCTTATTGGAAACTACCTTGCCTACTCTTGTTTTTCTAAGATTTCTTTCAGCCATTATAATGTCCTCCCTTCACTTACTGAGCATTGGACTGCTCACGCATAATGGTCTTGATGCGGGCAATGTCCTTCTTAACAGCCTTTAATCTTGCGGGATTGTCAAGCTGGTTTACAGTGTGCTGGAAGCGAAGAGCGAAAAGCTCTTTCTTAAGGTCAACGAGCTTGTTTTCCAGCTCCTGTGCAGTCATATCTCTGATTTCTGAAGCCTTCATTAGTTGCTCGCCTCCTCTTCCTTAGCTACAAACTTGCACTTGATGGGGAGCTTGTGCATAGCGAGACGCATAGCCTCTCTTGCAGTCTCCTCGGGAACGCCGGCAATTTCAAAAAGAACTCTTCCGGGCTTTACGACAGCAACCCAGTATTCGGGAGAACCTTTACCGGAACCCATTCGGGTTTCAGCGGGCTTCTCAGTGATGGGCTTGTCGGGGAAAATCTTGATCCAAACCTGTCCGCCTCTCTTGATGTATCTTGTCATAGCGATACGGGCAGCCTCGATCTGGTTGGAGGTGATCCAAGCGGGCTCAAGAGCCTGAAGACCATACTCACCGTTGGAAACCTTGTTTCCTCTGAGAGCCTTACCGGTAAGTCTTCCTCTCTGAACTCTTCTGTACTTAACTCTCTTGGGAAGCAGCATTATGCATTACCTCCTTCATTCTTATTGGAGCGGGGTCTGTAACCGCCCTCACGTCTCTTGCCGTCATTGTTGCGGCGCTTTCTCTCAGGCTTTTCAGCGGGAGCCTTGTTAACTCTTGCTGCGGAAGCCTCGCCCTTAAGGATCTCACCCTTGTAGATCCAAACCTTTACGCCCAGACGGCCGTAAGTGGTGTGAGCCTCAGCAAAACCGTAGTCGATATCGGCACGGATTGTCTGAAGGGGAATAGTACCCTCGTGGTAAGTCTCGGATCTTGCGATTTCAGCACCTGCAAGACGGCCGCCTACCTTAACCTTGATACCCTTAGCGCCGAGCTTCATGGAACGGCCGATAGCCTGCTTCATAGCTCTTCTGTAGGATACACGGTTCTCAAGCTGAGTAGCGATGTTCTCAGCAACGAGAGTAGCGTTGAGGTCAGGCTGCTTTACTTCAACGATGTTGATGTAAACAGACTTGCCCATCATCTTTTCAACGCTGAGACGGAGCTTTTCAATATTTTCGCCGCCGCGTCCGATAACGATACCGGGCTTAGCGCAGTAAACGTGAATTCTTACCTTATCGGCATATCTTTCGATCTCAACCTTAGGAACACCTGCGTCCTTGAGGCTCTTCTTGATGAAATTACGAACGTTGTAGTCCTCAACAAGAGTGTCGCCGAAAGCAGCCTTATTTGCAAACCAACGGGAATCCCAGTCCTGGATAACGCCTACACGCAGACCGTGGGGATTAACTTTCTGTCCCATAATTTACCTCCTCTTTCGACTTATTCTTTTTCTGCTACAACGAGAGTAACGTTGGATGTTCTCTTGTTGATGCGGAAAGCTCTGCCCTGTGCACGAGGCATAATGCGCTTCATGATAGGTCCGGGGCAAACGAAGCACTCGGAAACAATGAGATTCTCCTTGTTCATTCCGAAGTTATTTTCAGCGTTTGCAACAGCAGACTTCAAAAGCTTCTCCAGGTATTCGCAGGCAGACTTAGGTGTGTACTTTAAAATCGCCATAGCAGTTTCAACGTCCTTGCCTCTGATGAGGTCGAGAACGATCTGAACCTTTCTGGGTGCTATGCGAGCATTAGTTAATGATGCTCTTGCTTCCATTTAAAAATCTCTCCTCTCTACCTTACTTACCGTTGTTGGATGTCTTGGAGCCTGCATGGCCCTTGAATGTTCTTGTAGGTGCGAACTCGCCGAGCTTGTGACCTACCATATCCTCCGTAACATATACGGGAACGTGCTTTCTTCCGTCGTGGACAGCGAATGTGTGTCCTACGAAATCAGGGAAAATTGTTGAGGATCTGCTCCATGTCTTGAGTACCTTCTTCTCGCCGGCCTCATTCATGGCAATAACTCTCTTTAAAAGGACTTCCTGTACGTAAGGTCCCTTCTTGATACTTCTGCTCATTGGTTTTCCTCCCCTCTCAGATGTTTAGAGGCAAGATACTGCTGATTTTGTGCTTGACAAAATCAGCACTTCTCCCCTTTACGAATCCATGAGTATAATAATATTTTGAAGTTTACGCTGCGTCATGCAGCATATGATTACTTACCGTTTCTTCTCTTAACGATGAACTTATCGGAACGGTTATGAGTAGCTCTGGTCTTGTAACCGAGTGCGGGCTTGCCCCAAGGAGTAACAGGTCCGGGACGGCCGACAGGAGACTTACCTTCACCACCGCCGTGGGGGTGATCGTTGGGGTTCATGACAGAACCACGAACTGTAGGTCTGATGCCCTTGTGACGGGTACGTCCAGCCTTACCGAGGTTAACGTTCTCGTGATCGATGTTGCCTACCTGGCCGATAGTAGCCATGCACTCAGCAGCGATCTTTCTCATTTCACCGGAAGGAAGTCTTACGAGTGCGTACTCATCTTCCTTACCCATGAGCTGAGCCATGTTGCCTGCTGCTCTTACGAGCTGAGCGCCCTTGCCGGGATAAAGCTCAAGGTTATGAATGAAGGTACCTACGGGGATATCAGCAAGTGCAAGTGCGTTACCGGGCTTGATATCAGCATCGGAACCTGCTCTTACAACGTCGCCTACCTTAAGGCCGTAGGGAGCGATGATATATCTCTTCTCGCCGTCCTCGTACTGAACGAGAGCGATGAAGGAGCTTCTGTTAGGATCGTACTCAAGAGTAAGAACAGTAGCGTTCATGCCCTGCTTATCTCTCTTGAAATCGATGATTCTGTACTTTCTTCTGTTTCCGCCGCCTCTGTGACGAACAGTGATACGACCATAGCTGTTTCTTCCTGCCTTCTTATCGAGAGAAGCGAGGAGGCTCTTTTCAGGAGCTACCTTGGAAAGCTCGCTGTAGTCAGTAACAGTCATCTGACGTCTTGAAGGGGACGTAGGCTTATATGACTTAATTGCCATGTGATTTCAACTCCTTAAAATGGTTTTGCGAAGAGCAATGCTCTCCATACATTCCGTTTCGGGAAGATCCCAAAAGGATTACATCATGCCGTCAAAGAATTCGATAGTCTTTGAATCAGCAGTCAGAGTAACGATTGCCTTCTTCCAAGCGGGAGTTGTGCCTCTGCTCAGGCCTACTCTCTTAGCACGTCCTCTGCAATTCATGGTGTTAACGCTTGCGACCTTAACGCCGAAGAGCTCTTCAACAGCCTTAGCGATCTCGATCTTGTTAGCATCCTTAGCAACCTTGAAAGTGTATTTGTTTTCCTGCAGTCCGCCAATGCTCTTCTCAGAGATGATGGGCTTGATAACGATATCCTGTGCAGTCATTATGCGTACACCTCCTCAATCTTTGCAACCGCATCCTTTACAACAACAAACTTGTCGTAGTTGAGGATGTCGTAAACGTTGATCGTGTTTACGAGAGCGGTCTTAACGCCGGGGATATTAGATGCGCTCTTGATGACCTTAGAGTCAACCTCGGGCATAACGATGAGAGCCTTCTGTCCCTCAGCGCCAATAGCCTTGAGCATCTTAACGATATCCTTGGTCTTGTACTCGTTCATAGCGATAGCGTCGAGAACGATCATATCGCCGGAAAGAACCTTAGAAGAAAGAGCAGACTTCATAGCCAGTCTCTTGAGCTTCTTGTTTACAGTGAAACGATAGGTTCTGGGCTTAGGTCCGAGAGCAATACCGCCGTGTGTCCACTGAGGAGCACGGATGGAACCCTGTCTTGCGTGACCTGTACCCTTCTGTCTCCAGGGCTTTCTTCCGCCGCCGCTTACCTCTGTACGGGTAAGAGTGGACTGTGTGCCCTGTCTCTGGTTAGCAAGGTAATTTACAACCATTGTGTGCATAGCAGGAACATTGGGAGTAATACCGAAAATTGCATCTGACAGCTCAATGTTGGAAACCTCATTACCTGTCATGTCCATAACTTTGATATTAGGCATTATCGCTTCCTCCTTCCATTAAGCTTTCTTAACGCAGTCAACGATTGTTACAATACCGTTCTTAGGACCGGGAATTGCGCCCTTAACTGCGATAAGGTTGTTTTCAGCATCGATCTTAACGATCTCAAGGTTCTGAACGGTTACCTTTTCAGCACCCATGTGTCCGGGGAGAGCCTTGCCCTTGAAGATTCTTGAAGGGGAAGAGCACGCACCCATGGAACCTGCGTGTCTGTGAACAGGACCGGTACCGTGAGTTTCCTTAAGTCTTGCATTGTTATTTCTCTTGATAGTACCCTGGAAGCCCTTACCCTTTGAAGTACCGCAAACATCAACGATGTCGCCTACCTCGAAAGAATCAGCCTTGAGTACGTCGCCCACGTTAAGGGACTCTGCATTGTCGAGTCTGAACTCCTTAAGTGTTCTCTTGAGAGCAACGTCAGCCTTTGCGAAGTGACCCTTCATAGGCTTGTTGACGAGCTTCTCTCTGATGTCGCCGAAGCCGCACTGTACTGCGCTGTAGCCGTCGTTTTCAACGGTTTTCTTCTGAACTACTACGCAGGGACCTGCTTCAACAACGGTAACAGGAATAACCTTTCCTGCTTCATCGAAAATCTGAGTCATGCCGATTTTCTTACCGATGATTGCCTTTGTCATGATTTTTTCCTCCCTTGGTTAATTGGTTGATCCTGTCGGACCAACATTGACCCCACATCGTCGGGATATCTTAGCTTAAAGCCTGAGATCGGATTACTTGATCTCCATTACGATATCAACGCCTGCGGGAAGCTCAAGACCCTGAAGAGCCTCTGTAGTCTTTGCAGTAGGACGGAGAACATCAATAAGTCTCTTATGAGTTCTGAGTTCGAACTGCTCACGGCTGTCCTTATACTTGTGTACAGCACGGAGAATGGTAACGATCTCCTTGTCTGTAGGAAGAGGAATAGGACCGGAAACTCTTGCACCGCTGCGCTTAGCTGCATCAACAATCTTTGCTGCTGCTGCATCTACTACAGCATGGTCATAACCCTTGATCTTGATTCTGATTTTTTCATTGACTGCCACTTAAATCGCCTCCTATAAAATTTTGCATGGGGACGAGTTTGCAACACCCTTTTCCTGCCAAAACGTTTTACACGCTGCCGTGTGTTCCGCAGGAACCGCTATAAAAAAGCCCGCAGACAATCACTTGTCAGACGGGTTCAGCATAAATACACAAAGCACTCACCTATGGGTAAAGACCCACGGTTTGAGACACTAAACTGTGTTCGGTATTACAGCCGCCCGGTTTAAAATCGGACATACTCTGCGGAAATTCCCTTACATACCGTAAGCAACCTTCCGCTTCATCGCATATCATTCGCAGTCACGCAAGTAGTATTATAACACACGCATCTGCATTTTTCAATAGTCTGCGGAAATTTTATGCGTAGATTTTCTGCGCCGTTTTCCACATTTTTTAGTTTATTCTGCACAAAAGCCTTATTTCCAGCCCCATTTATTGAAGTACATGAACATGGATCTGAGCTGTATGCGGAAATATTTATTGCTTTTCATATACGCACGCTCCCACAGATGGGTAACGCTTATCTGGGGCAGATACATTGTCCTGCCGTACTTCTGAGCCTCTCTTGTCAGGTCTGCATCCTCGCTGTAAAGGAAGTATCTCTCGTCAAAGCCGCCTATACTTTTAAATATGTCAGTCCTTATGCAGATAAAGCAGCCCGAGCAGAAGCCGCAGTCCACAGGCTCAGTCACATTCCTCCCCCTCATGGTGTATTCGTCACGCCACCTTTTGAAAGGGTTGCCGAATTTCTCCAGCCTGCCGCCCATCATGTACTTCACGCTGGGGGTGAGCTTGGGAGTGAACTGCTCCGTGCCGTCCTCATAAACAAGCTTGGGCACCGCCATGACAACATCGTCATGGCTCTCAAAATAGTCAATAAACTCCCCCACTGCGTCATTGGTGAGAAAGATATCGGGGTTTATTATAAAATGGTACTGTGAATCAAGCATATCCATGACGGCGTTGTGGCCCTTGCCAAAGCCGCCGTTCTCATGATTTTCCACCACAGTCACCTGCGGGAATTTTTGCCGTATGATATCCGCAGTGCCATCAGCGGACATATTGTCCGATATTATCAGCCTGAAATCCAGGTCACGGGTCTGCTCCAGAATGGAAGCGACCACTTTTTCTATTTTGTCCGCATTATTATAGGTAACTATGCAGCCTGTGGCTTTGGGGCGTGTATTCATTTATATGCCTTCCTTATTATAGTTTGCTCCTGTACTCCACAGGCGGTATGTGCTCATACTTTTTAAAGACCGCAGAGAAATACGAGCTGTCGGGAAATCCCACAGTCTCGGCGATCTCGGAGATGCTCTTGTCGGAGAATACCAGCATTTCCTTTGCGTGCTGTATCCTTACCTTTGCCAGATATTCCATGGGGCGCATACGGAAGTTGCGCTTGAACAGCCTGCAAAGATGCTGCTCAGTGATGCCTGCAATATCCGAAAGAGTGCTGAGCTTTATCTGCTGGAAATAGTTGTCCTCAATGTACTGAAGAACATCTGCCAGAGCCGCAGTATTCACTGAGGAAAGCTCCGACTGACGGTTATCTGCCAGCTTGCGGTATTCTATCAGCAGGTCATAGAGATGAACGGAAGCGTAATGATTTCCGTAAAGTTTGTCATTTTTAATAGTATAGTATGCCTTGCCGATGATGCGCTGCATACGGTCAGCACCGCCGTGAACGGCAAAGTGATTTAGTCCCCACTTTTCAAGCAGGGAAGCCGATTCATATCCGCTGAAGGACACCCAGTTGAGCACCCACGGCTCAGACACCGCCTGATAGCTGTGGTGACAGCCCGCAGGGATAAAGCAGACCGAATCCTTGGTCAGCTCATGCTCTGTGCCGTTAATAACAATTTTTCCCGCACCTCTGCGGGTAATGAGAAACTGCGGAAATTCATAGCCTGAAGGGCGGTTTATGGGAAACTGCCTGTATTCAACACCGATTCCTATCACATACAGCGGAAGCTCTTTTTCATCACCCAGAACGGGAAAAACCTGTTGCTGCACTTGTAATTTCTCTCCTTTGCAAATATGGATTCATATATATAAATAATAACACGAGCAGGCGGGCTTGTCAAGGCGGAACACATGGCAGAATTATATAATATAGTATATCCGGGCAGACTGATTTTTCCGCATATCGGGGCTGAAAAACGGCAAAATAAGGCATTTCTGCATTTATGCCTGAAAAAAAAGTACACAAAGAAAATTTGAACATCGGCGTAAATCCGACACATAGTGAGAAAAATTGTCACTAAATTCAATAATCTCAGTTAAAACAAAATGTGCATTTTGACGAACAAGCTGTGCAAATGTACAATATTCCTAAAAACCACTTGATTTTTTCGGTCAATGAGTTATAATAGTAACAAAGTGTAACCGCTTTGTAATTATTAAACGTTTTTGAACGTCAGGGCATACCCGTGAGAGCCTGCAAATTCTCCGATATGCTGTGCGTTACAGAGTGCAATCGGTTACATTTTGGCACATAAGCCAAAGATAAAAGAAATCAGTTGAAACCGAACGCATTTTATGTTATAATATCCCACATCTCGTACAAAAGACAGAGAAAGGAGATGCTGTATGAACAACGGAAAGCAGAACAAGCTCGTCCCCATGCTCAAAGCCCCCGTTACCTTCGCCGAAAACGTCGGTGCGCTGGTTTGCAGCTGTACAGAGCTTGCCGTTAAATATGCTGCCGCTTTTATCTGCGGAGCGGGCAGATACGTAAAAAATACCGTTGCACCTCTCGGAAGCAACATTGTACATCTGATAAAAACAGCTTCATCAAAGGCTTCCTCCTCCGCCGCAAAGCGCAGAGAGGATACAGCCGTAAAGCTTTCATCATTTAAAAGAAGAACCAAGATATTCGGCGCATGGCGTGCCGCAGTTATGCAGTTCAGGGAGAGCAGACTTGCCGCAAAGAGAAAAGGCGGCTCCGCAAAGGCTTTCCTTAACATCGCATTCCCCGCAGCCTCCATTGCACTGCTTGTTTTCTGCGTAAATACCGTAATGTCCACCGACTACGGCGTTTCCGTCGAGTATGACGGCGCTGAGGTCGGCGTTGTAAGCGGCGAAGAGGTTCTGGGCGAGGCTCAGTGCGTTGTAGCCGACAGAGTAAAGTATTACGATACCGACGGCGATGTTTACGTTACCGCAACCCTTTCCATCAAGCCTCTGGCTTCTGCCGATACCGTTATCGACCAGAACACACTGGCAGCAAAGATGGAAGACCGCATTTCCATGAAATACGACGAAAAGCAGCCCGAGGAATCCGAACCCGAAACAGAGGAAGCAATCCCCGAAGCCATTGAGGGCAAGGTAAAGGCTTATGCCGTAAGAGTTGACGGTCAGGTGATCGGAGCAGTTGAAGACTATTCCTCTATCGAAGAAGCACTTGACGAAATAAAGCAGCCCTATGACTCAGACGAGTACAGCGAGATAAACTTTGATAAGGATATCGAGTACGACCTTGAGGAATACGTTGATCCCGAAGAGCTTGTTGACCCCGAAGATGTTATATCCACACTTACAGGCAACGAAGCAGCTCCCGAGTATTACGAAGTACAGCCGGGCGACAACCTCTGGAAGATCGCCGATGCCAAGGGTATGACCCTTGCAGAGCTGAGCAGCTGCTACGCTACATATAACGGACAGGTCATCGATGACCTTGAAAACAGCATTCTCAGGGTAGGAACTCTTATCAAGATCGAATCCGAGGTGCCCTATCTCCAGGTAGAGTGCAACAAGGAGCAGACTTTCAGAAGCACCATCACCCACGAGACCATCACCATCGAAGATCCCGAGCTTCCCGAGGGACAGACCATAGTCGAGACAGAGGGTCGTGACGGCGAGAAGCTTTCCAGAAAGCTTGTTACATACAGAGACGATACCGTTATCAGAAAAAAGACCATTGATACGATTATTGTTGAGCAGCCTGTTTCCGAGATAATCAGAATAGGCACAGCAAAGGCTTCCGATATTCCCTACGATGCTCCCGAGTTCATCACCGCAAGCGGTTCGGGCGAATATGTATGGCCTGTTGACGGCGGATATATCTCCTCCCACCAGGGCGACGGAAGAAACCACAAGGGCATCGACATAGCAGCTCCCTACGGCACGCCCATTTACGCTGCCGCAAGCGGAACAGTTACCGATGCAGGCACAGGCTGGAACGGCGGCTACGGAAACTGCATCGTTATCGAGAATGACGACGGAAATGTTACCGTATATGCCCATCAGGCAGAGCTTGCCGCAGAGGTAGGCGACTATATCGAGGCAGGTCAGCTTATCGGATATGTGGGCAGCACAGGTGATTCCACAGGAAACCACCTCCACTTCGAGATACGCAAGGACGGCAAGTACCTTGACCCCGAAAACTTTGTAGCACAGTAAAAATAAAAGTCGGATACCGTATGGTGTCCGACTTTTTTATATGTCATCATATATAACAAAAGAACAGACCTCCCTGCACCACACGCACGGAGGTCTGTTTTCAGTTCTTATCAAAAAGCGAATTTACACTGTTCAGCATATCATACGCCTGCTTCGGAAGGCTTCCGCTGCCTCCAAAGCTGCTCTCCACCTGAGAAAATGCGGAAAGCACAGCCGATCTCATCATGTCCATCATTTCGCTGTCACCATCGGAAAAAAGCTTTGCAATGTCAAAAATACGCTTTGCAGATGCCTCACCCGTCCAGTCCATGCCGCTCAGGGACTCAAATATGCCGTGAGCAGTGGTCAGGTCTATCTCATCGCCGTCAATAAACATTTTCAGCAGGTCATGATTTTCGCAGGCAGTCTCATCGCCGCTGAAAAAATCAGCAAGCATTCTCCGTGCAGTCTCCACATGGGCAAGGCGCTCCTCCAGAATAGCCCCCAGCAGCGATTCATCTGCCTCAGGCTCCTTTTCGGCGGAAGTTTCGGGCTTTGAACCCATAAGCTCGGTAAATACGGGAAGCTTTTTAAGACTGTGTATCTCATGCACCGCAGAATGTGACTGCGAAGATGCCTTTATGCAGGTATTCTCGATCCTGTCCTGTGAGGACTGCAAAGATATAATGTCTGACAAAGATGCTGCGTCGCTGACATCAGCCTGTCGAACTTCCGCTGTCTGAAATGTCGCATAAGCGCTTGCTGCGCCTGCCAATACTTGTGCTGTCATGTTTACATCCCCCTTTATCAAAAATTACCGCAAAAACCTCGTTATCTTATATATCGGCAGAAAAGATAGATACTTTAACTATTTTTCTTTTGATTATTTCACCACTATTTGTGCGAAAATTACATTTTTGAATTAAAGCTGAATGGCAACGGTTTTACCGATTGACAACGCAATCCGTGTGTGCTAAAATTTTCATTATAGCAATAGGTCAGTAAGGAGGACTTGAAGTGAGCAGATTCAGGGATTTGCTTGACGATATAACAGGAGGAAAATACTCCCCCGTAAAACGAATGTCCTCGGCAAGGATAATCGCCGCAGGATACCTTATACTCATACTCATCGGAACTTGTCTGCTGATGCTCCCCTTTGCATCTAAGGGCGAGCCGCCCCGCTTTGCGGACGCAATGTTCACAGCCACATCAGCCTCGTGCGTTACGGGACTGATAGTTTACGATACTTTCAGCCAGTGGACGATTTTCGGGCAGATAGTGCTGATAATCCTTATCCAGATAGGCGGAATGGGATTTATGACCATAATCTCGCTGGCAGCACTGGCAACAGGCAGAAAGATCGGTCTGAAAGAGCGCAGCGTGCTGAGCGAAAGCGTGAACAAACCCGAGCTTGGCGGAATAATACGCATGGTGAAAAAGATCGCCACAGGAACATTCATTTGCGAAGGCATAGGCGCATTGCTCCTATCCACACGGTTCATACCTAAAATGGGGCTTCTGCAGGGCATAGGCAACTCGGCCTTCCTTGCAATCTCCGCATTCTGCAACGCAGGCTTTGACCTTAACGGCAAATACGGCGCATATTCCTCACTATGCGAGTTCAGGAGCGACCCCGTGGTGAACATCACCGCCTGCCTGCTTATACTTTCGGGCGGCATAGGCTTTATGGTCTGGGACGATATCGTAAAATATAAGCTGAAATTCCGTTCATACAGGCTCCACAGCAAAATAGCCCTTTCCATGACCGCAGCCCTTACCCTTATCGGAACAGCACTTTTCTTCATCTTTGAGCATAATAACACCGCCGCAGGACTGGGCTTCGGCGAAGAGCTTCTGCTGGCATTATTTAACTCCGTTACCCCCCGTACCGCAGGATTCAACACAGTTGATACGGCAGCTCTCAGCCCCGCATCGACAATACTTACCATCTGCTACATGTTCATAGGCGGAAGCCCCGGCTCCACCGCAGGCGGCGTAAAGACCGTCACCGTGGCAGTGCTTTTCCTTGCGGCGATTGCCAGCATGAGGAACGATGAGGACATCAACCTTTTCGGCAGGCGGCTTGAAGAAGATATGCCCAAGAAAGCTCTTTCCGTGGCAGCGTTCAGCCTTACCCTTATCGTCATCGGCGTTACAGCCATCTGCGGCATACAGCCCGAGCTTGACCCCACAGACGTGGTATTTGAGGCAGTTTCGGCGATAAATACCGTGGGAATGACCACAGGCATCACCCGTGACCTGAACAGCATTTCACGCATCATAATCATGCTGATGATGTACTGCGGCAGAGTGGGAAGTGTTTCCTTTGCGCTCATCTTCACCAACACCAAACGATACAGCGGCGTGAGAAATCCCGAGGAGACCATAAGCGTAGGATAAGGAGACCAATATGGAATTTGCGGAATACGGCAGCAAAAATGCCCCCACTCTTATATTCATTCACGGCTCATGCACCACAGCCGAGACCTGCTATTCAAAGGTAGCCGAAGCACTGAAAGACAATTATCACTGCGTACTTTGCAGGCTGGACGGTCACTATGACGGTTCGCCCGACTTTGTTTCCCTTGATAAAGAGGCGGAGCAGATAGAAGAGTATGTACAGCAAAACCGAAACGGCAGCGTATATGCCCTTATCGGGCTGTCCCTCGGCTCCACCATATGCGTCCATCTGCTCACAAGAAAAAAGCTCTCCGTCAGCAAGGTGTTCCTTGACGGCGTGTATGTGCAGAACAAAGGAGCACTGTACGCCAATATGTGTGCGCTGATGTGCAATATCGGCATCGGCTATATGCGAAAGGGTGGAAAAGTCCCCGACAAGCTGATAGAAACGGTTTTCGGCAAGGGCAACAGAAGCGTTGTGGATATGATGTACAGCGGCACATCAAAGATAACGGTAAAGAACGTGTGCAGGCAGGTCTATGAGTATAAGCTTGGCAATATCTCCGCCGACGGCGTTGATATAATCAGCCTGAGAGGCGAATATGAGCCTATACCCACAGCATCATTCAAGCTGCTGAAAGAACATATCCCCCATATCCGTGAAAAAGTCATACCAAACTGCGGTCACGCCCAGTTTCTCAATGAACAGCCTGATAAATATATCCGTCTGCTGACGGAATTTCTGAAAAACTGATGATACAAAAAGGAGAATATCTATGCGTTCTGTACTTATAATCGGTCTTGGAAGATTCGGCAATCATCTTGCCGCAAAATTTGCCGAGCTTGGGAACGACGTAATGGTCGTTGATAATAACGAGGACAATATCCGTGCCGTAATGCACAGCACCTGCAGCGCAAAAATAGCCGACTGCACAAAGGAAGAGGCTTTGAGAAGCCTTGGCGTGGGAAATTTTGATATCTGCTTTGTGTGCATAGGAAGCAACTTTCAGGCAAGCCTTGAAATAACAAGCCAGCTCAAAGAGCTGGGAGCAAAAAAAGTAGTCAGCAAGGCAAGCACAGCAATACACGCAAAGTTCCTTGCACGAAACGGCGCAGATGAGGTAGTATATCCCGAGCGTGACCGTGCGGAAAAGCTGGCAGTGCAGTACAGCGTGTCAAACATCTTTGATTTTATAGAGCTTTCCGACGATACGGGAATTTATGAGATACCCATTATCAGCAGCTGGAGCGGCCACAGCATCATACAGCTGAATATACGCAATAAATATAATCTCAATATACTTGCCATCAAAAAGGGTGACGAGCTTATCACTATCCCCACCGCCGAATACGTGTTTGATAAGGACGACCACGCCATAGTCCTCGGCAGGCAGAGAGATGTGGAAAAGATACTGAAAAATATAGGATAAGCAAAAATCCCGTGAAGCATAAGCCTCACGGGACATTTTTTACTATGTATATTATCTGTTGACGCATATGAAGCGCATTGCCGTCCGCTCCTGATCGGCGATTATAACGCTGCCGAAAGCGGGAATGCTTACAAGATCAATGCCCACAGGTGCAAGATACCCTCTTGCTATGGCAATGGACTTGACGGCCTGATTGACCGCACCTGCTCCTACCGCCTGAACCTCAACCTCGCCGCTTGTGCGCATAACGCTTGCAATAGCGCCTGCAACAGAGCTGGGAGACGAATTTGCAGATACCCTCAATACTTCCATATCCGTAACCTCCAAATTTATCTTTATATAGCTTGATTATACACTATAAAAGCCGCTTTTGCAATACTCCCGCCGAATTTATGACGGTTTACCTAATCATTAAACGTTTAATGCTGTGCATTTTGCCGCATTTTTCATCTATGGTCATAAGCACGCCGCAGAAAAACGGTGGATTATCCGACTCGGTAAAACGAACGGGACACTTGAAGCGCTGCTTTTCAATGGCAAGCTCGCTCTTTACACCCAGCACGGAAAGCTCTGCGCCGCACATTCCCGCATCGGTGATGTATCCTGTGTGGTCATTAAGTATTATCTCGTCGGCGGTCTGCACATGGGTATGTGTGCCTATGACGGCGGACACTTTGCCTGCCAGATAGAAGCCCATGGCTTTCTTTTCCGAGGTGGCTTCCGCATGGAAATCCACAAGGATATTGGGGGTGTGGATATCCTCAAGGAGCCTGTCTATACACTCGAAGGGGTTGTTCAACGGCTCCATGAACGCTGTGCCCATAAGGTTTACGACTGCAAAGCTGTACGCACCCATATCAAGCACGCATACGCCGTGGCCTGCCACGCCGTCGGGATAATTTGCGGGGCGCAGCAGATTTTCCTTGATATCGTAATACTCGGTGAACTCCTTGCGCCTGAAGCAATGGTTTCCTGTGGTGATAACGTCCGCAAAGCTGAATATCTGCTCCATGGAACGCTTGGTGATGCCGTTTCCGTCGGCGGAGTTTTCGCCGTTTACTATAACTATGTCTATTTTCTCCTTGCCCTTGAGCCGCCTTACGGTGTCCTCGGCAAAATCGCAGCCCATGCTGCCTACAATGTCTCCTGCAAATAATACGTTTATCATTTCATTACTTCTTTCGTATAATAAGTGCTTACCTTTTCAAGCATTTCTCCGAACTCCCTGCGGATATTTTCGGGAGCCATTATCTGCGCTCCTGCGCCGAACTGGAAAAGCCAGCCGTAAAAGGCAGCGCCTGTTTTTACCTTTGTGTTTACTGTAAATCTGCCGTTTCCGTCGGGTATCATTATGATATCCGTGCCGAATTTGTCGATAACGGCGTTGACAAGCCTTTCGTCAAAGCTAAGCTTTACTGTGCTTTCGGCTCCGCTGAACATGGAAAAGCTGGTGTTGGCATATTCCGCAAGGTCGAAATCCTCGGGCATGGGCACTGACTTTTCATCGGTCATCTGCACGCCTTCCATGCGGTCCACACGGAAGTTGGAAAGGTCTCCGCCGTATTTTTCGTAGTGCGCCACAAGATAATAGTTGCCGTCATTCCATGTCAGGGCATAGGGGGAGCAAACTCTTGCACCCTCACGGTACTTTTTCTTCTTGTCAACAGTATAGTCAAAATAGCGGAATTTTATCTGCCTGCCCTCGTCTATAGCCTGAGAAATCACGTCGATGTTGATGTATATCATCTCGTTGCCGGATTTTACACGGTTGGCAACATACACACGGCGGTTTATCTCCTGACCCCTGAACCTGCCTGCCAGAGCTTCCAGCTTTTTGAGAAGCAAGCGTGATTTTTTCTCGGTGATGAACCGTGCGGAGCTTACCGAATCCGCAAGGAGCTTCAGCTCGGGTATCTCGAAGCGGCGCTGACCAAGATAATATCTGGCGGAGCGCTTTGAGCGGTCGGTGATGATATCCATGCCGAACTGGGTGAGCAGAGCGATATCCTCGGCTGCCACCTTGCGGGAGGAATTTATCTCGTACTTGCTGAGCCTGTCGCAAATGTCGTAGATGGTGAGCATATGCTCCTCATCGGTCTCCTCCTCGAATATTTTTGCCATATACAAAAGCTTCAGCTTCTGATTTATGCCTGCTGCTTTTGGCACAGCCACCCCGCCTTTCGTGATAATGTCAGGAATATTATAGCATACTGCACAAAATAATTCAAGGGGAAAGATGTATTGCTGTCTGCCAATTCGGCGTTAACATTAGGCTGTTTGCTTGACATTCATTGACGCAAATGCTATAATGAAAAAGTATAATCTGTAATTATGCCATTTTGAGGCATGAACGGAGAAGTTTAATATGGTTGATATCCTCATGGCGGTATATAACGGCGAAAAATTTGTTGCGGAGCAGATAGACTCTATCCTCGCCCAGTCGGAAACTGACTGGCACCTTATTATCTGCGACGATATGTCAAAAGACCGCTCCTTTGAAATAATAAGCGGCTATGCCCAAAAATATCCCGACAAAATATCCGCACACAAAAATGCTGTGCCCACAGGCTCGGCTCAGGCAAATTTTATGTCCATGCTCCAATATGCTCAGTCGGAATATGTCATGTTCTCCGACCAGGACGATTTCTGGGAGAAAGACAAGGTAAAGCTCACACTTGCAAAGATGAAGGAGCTGGAAGCCAAAAACGGCAATATTCCTCTCCTTGTTCACACGGAGCTTGCCATTGCTGACGGTGAGCTTAACATCACCCACAGCAGGTTCACGGTGTTTCAGGGGCTTGACCCAAAAGCCAACACCCTTAACAGGCTGGCGGCGCAGAACAATGTTACGGGCTGCACCGCTATGATGAACCGTCCGCTGCTGGAGCTTGTAAAGGGCATTGACCCCAAAAATATGCTTATGCACGACTGGTGGTTCGCCATGGCTGCAGCGGCATTCGGAAAGATCGGCTTTGTTGATACCCCTACCATCAGGTACCGCCAGCACGGGAACAATCAGCTGGGGGCGGTGAACAACAGGAGCCTTGCGGGAGCGGCAAAGATAGTCTCCCAGCGTATGAAAACCAAAAAAAGGGTCAGCATAACCTATACACAGGCAAAAAATTTCCTTGACACCTACAGGGACATTCTTCCCGATGAGGCAAGGAAATGCCTGGAAATATACACCGATATCCCAAATCACAACAAGCTTGGCAGGATTTATCTGCTGATAAAACACGGATTTTTAAAGCAGAATTTTCTCACCGCCGCAGGTCAGCTGGTTTTCTGTTGAACAGCAAACCGTTTTTGTTAAGCAAAAAATTTCTGTTAACCTGTGCCGATAATAAGAAAGGACGATACGAATGAAAGGCATAATCCTCGCAGGCGGATCGGGCACAAGGCTCTATCCCCTTACAATGATAACCTCAAAGCAGCTTCTTCCCATCTACGACAAGCCAATGATATATTACCCCCTTTCCACCCTTATGCTGGCTGGAATAAGGGATATACTTATCATATCCACCCCCACCGATCTCCCCAACTTTGAAAAGCTGCTGGGTGACGGTTCAAGCTACGGCATAAGGCTCAGCTACAAGGTACAGCCCTCTCCCGACGGTCTTGCTCAGGCGTTCATTCTGGGCGAGGAGTTCATCGGGGACGACTGCTGCGCCATGGTGCTGGGCGATAACATTTTCTACGGCAACAGCTTCGGAAAAATGCTCAAGGAAGCTGCACACAATGCAGAGGAAAATCACCGTGCCAGCGTTTTCGGCTACTTTGTGGAGGATCCTGAGCGCTTCGGCGTAGTGGAGTTCGACAAGGACGGCAAGGCTGTTTCCATTGAGGAAAAGCCCAAGGAGCCAAAGTCCAATTATGCTGTTACAGGTCTGTATTTCTACGATAACAGGGTGGTTGAATACGCCAAGAACCTGAAGCCCTCCGCCAGAGGAGAGCTTGAGATAACCGACCTTAACAGGATATTCCTTGAAAAGGGCGACCTTGATGTAAAGATTCTGGGCAGAGGCTTTGCATGGCTTGACACAGGCACAATGGACAGCCTTATTGACGCAGGCGACTTTGTACGCATGATTGAAAAGCGTCAGGGAATAAAAATTTCCGCCATTGAGGAAATTGCTTACAAAAACGGCTGGATAACCAAGGAAAAGCTTACCGAGTCCGCCGAAAGATACGGCAAATCCTCCTACGGCGCTCACCTTTTAAACGTTGCGAAAGGAAAGTATATATACTGATGAAAGTTCTCGTTACAGGAGCAGGAGGTCAGCTGGGCAGGGAGTTTGCCGAAAACTCCGCCGTCCGCCTCAGCTCGGGGGAGTTCGATATTATCCCTCTGGGCAGAAAAGAACTGGATATTACCGACATTGAAGCGGCACGCAGCACCATGAAAAAGTACAGTCCCGATGCTGTGATAAATTGTGCAGCCATGACCAACGTTGATATGTGCGAGACCGCTCCCGAGAAAGCATACAGGATAAATGCGGAGGGCGCAAGGCTCATATGCACTGCCGCCGCTGAGGCAGGAGCGGACTTTGTTCAGCTCTCCACCGACTTTGTATTTGACGGCAAGGGCACTTCCCCCTACAGCGAGGAGGACAGCTGCTCGCCCATAAACATCTACGGGCGCTCAAAGCTTATGAGCGAGGAATATGTGCGCAGCATCACCCATAAGCACTACATCGTCCGCACCTCATGGCTTTACGGCAGATACGGCTCCAACTTCGTTACAGCCATACAGAACAAGGCACGGCGTGACGGCTCCCTTAAAGTGGTGAGCGACCAGACAGGCTGCCCCACCTGCACGGAGGAGCTTATGAGATATATCCTGCTGCTGATAAAAAGCGGCAGATACGGAACATATCACGTTTCGGGAAAGGGCTGCTGCACAAAATATGAATTCGCCTGCCACATTGTTTCGCAGGCTGGGATAGAGGCGCAGGTATCCCACTGTCTCACCTCCGATTACCCAAGCCCCGCAGCACGTCCGACATATTCCGTGCTGGACATATCAAAAGCAGAAAAAGTCACGGGACTTTCGTCACCCGACTGGAAGACCGTTTTTGACAATTACTACAGAATATAAGGAAGGAAAAGAATATGACCATTATCGTAACAGGCGGAGCAGGCTTTATAGGCTCCAACTTCATTTTCCATATGCTGAAAAAATATCCCGACTACAGGATAATCTGCCTTGACTGCCTTACCTATGCGGGCAACCTTTCCACGCTCAAAAGCGTTATGGACAACCCAAGTTTCCGCTTTGTAAAGGCATCTATCACCGACAGAGAGGCTGTTTTCAAGCTTTTTGAGGAGGAGCACCCCGACATTGTGGTGAACTTCGCTGCTGAGAGCCATGTTGACCGCTCTATCGAAAATCCCGGCGTGTTCCTTGAAACAAACATCATGGGTACACAGACTATGATGGACGCCTGCCGCAAGTACGGCATCAAGCGCTATCATCAGGTCTCCACAGACGAGGTTTACGGCGATCTTCCCCTTGACCGCCCCGACCTTTTCTTCACCGAAGAGACACCTATCCACACATCAAGCCCCTACAGCGCATCAAAGGCTTCCGCCGATCTGCTGGTAATGGCATATCACCGCACCTTCGGACTGCCTGCCACCATTTCACGCTGCTCCAACAACTACGGCCCCTATCACTTCCCCGAGAAGCTTATCCCTCTGATGATCGCAAACGCTCTGGCTGACAAGCCTCTGCCCGTTTACGGCACAGGCGAGAATGTACGTGACTGGCTTTATGTCGAGGATCACTGCAAGGCTATCGACCTTATTATCCACAACGGCAGAGTGGGCGAGGTATATAACATCGGCGGTCATAACGAGATGAAGAACATCGACATTGTTAAGATAATCTGCCGTGAGCTTGGCAAGCCCGAGAGCCTTATCACCTACGTTGCCGACAGAAAGGGTCACGATATGCGCTACGCTATCGACCCCACAAAGATACACAATGAGCTGGGCTGGCTCCCCGAAACAAAGTTCGAGGACGGCATCAAAAAGACCATTCAGTGGTACCTTGACAACAAGGACTGGTGGGAAGAGATAATCTCCGGCGAGTATCAGAACTACTACGAAAAAATGTACGGCAACAGGCAGTGAGGTGCAAAAAATGGGAAAGTTTACTTTTATTGAAACAGGCATCAAAGACCTTTACGTTATCGAGCCTACTGTATTCGGCGATAACAGAGGCTATTTCATGGAGACATACAACGACGAGTTCAAGCCTTATATAAAGCATCTGGACGGCACTCCCGCCGAATTTGTGCAGGATAATCAGTCAAAGTCCAAAAAAGGTGTACTGAGAGGTCTGCACTTCCAGAAGCAGAACCCTCAGGGCAAGCTGGTAAGATGCCTGGAGGGCGAGGTTTATGACGTGGCTGTTGACCTGAGAAAGGACAGCGAGACCTACGGCAAGTGGTACGGTGTTCTTCTCTCTGAGGAAAACAAGAAGCAGTTCTATCTCCCCGAGGGCTTTGCTCACGGCTTTGTGGTCCTTACCGACACTGCCACCTTTGCATACAAGTGCACACGTCTCTATGACCCCACCGACGAGGGCGGCATCATGTGGAACGACCCCGACATCGGCGTTGACTGGAATATCCCCGCAGATATGGAAATACTTCTCAGCGAAAAGGACAAGAAAAATCCCCGTTTTGCTGACCTGGGCTTTTCATTTTAACGGAGGCTCCGAATGCTGAAAGCTTATTTTCAGACCTTTAAAAAATATAAGGACCTGATAGTATATCTGGCAAAGAACCAGATATCCCTGCGGTACAGGAAATCCTATCTGGGTATGCTGTGGAGCCTGCTCAATCCCCTGCTCACCATGATAGTTCTTACCATGGTTTTTTCCACCATATTCAAGAACCAGATAGAGAACTTCCCCATATACCTGATGTGCGGCAGGCTCTTTTATGACTATAACTCGGAAGCCACAAAGACAGCTCTTAACTCGGTGGTGTCAAACTCGTCACTGATAAAGAAGATATACATTCCGAAATACGTTTTCCCACTTTCAAGCTCCATTGCGGCGCTGGTGAATATGTTCTTCTCGCTGCTGGCGCTGATAATCGTTATGTTCTGCACTCATCTGCCCCTGCGGTGGACTATGCTGCTCTTCTGGCTGCCGATGGTGTATGTGTTCGTGTTCTCCACGGGACTGGGACTTGTTCTCTCGGCAATAAACGTATTTTTCAGGGATATCAAGCACCTTTACGGCGTTCTGCTCACAATGTGGCTGTACCTTACGCCTATATTCTACCCCTTTGAGTCTGTGCCCGAAATGGTGCAGAACATAATCCGTCTCAATCCTCTTTATCATTATATTGAGATGCTCAGAGGGCTTATAATGTACGGCACTCTCCCCACTCTGCGGGAAAATCTTCTCTGCGGCGGCATGGGCATAGGCATTCTGCTTATCGGCGTGCTGTTCTTCAAGAAGACTCAGGATAGATTTATTCTTCACATATAAGGAGCTTTTCATGGGAAAAGATACTGTTATTGATGTTGACAGCGTTTCCATGGTCTTCAACATCAGCAAGGAAAAGATAGACAGCATAAAGGAATACGCCATAAAAATATTGAAGCATCAGCTCATGTACACCGAGTTCACCGCCCTGAACAACGTAAGCTTCAGCATAAGCAGAGGTGAGGTGGTGGGACTTGTGGGTCTTAACGGCTCCGGCAAGAGCACAATGCTTAAAATAATTGCAGGCGTTATGAAGCCCACCTCGGGAAAGGTAAGCGTAAAGGGCACTGTTGCCCCCCTTATCGAAGTCGGCGCAGGCTTCAACGGCGACCTGAGCGGCAGGGAGAATATCTTCCTCAACGGCTATCTGCTGGGATTTTCTCAGGACTACATCAACGAACATATGCAGGAGATAATCGAATTCTCCGAGCTGGGAGATTTCATTGACGTGCCCCTGAAAAACTATTCCTCAGGCATGAAGGCCCGTCTGGGCTTTTCCATTGCCACCACCGTCAAGCCCGAGATACTCATTGTTGACGAGGTGCTGGCGGTAGGCGACTACAAATTCCAGGAGAAATGCCAGAAGCGTATTTCCGACATGATGGCAAACAACACCACGGTGCTTTTTGTCTCCCACTCGATAAATCAGGTAAGAAACCTTTGTACACGGTGCGTATGGCTTGAAAAGGGCAATCTTGTAATGGACGGCCCTACCGACAAGGTATGCGACGCCTATATGAAAAAATAAGCGATGAAAGGATATCTGTAAATATGGAAAACAGCAGACAGCTAAGGGTCCTGATAACAGGCGCAGGCGGCTATATCGGAAGGTTTGCAGTCAATGCGCTTATGAAAAGGAACTGCTACGTAATTGCGGCTGATATTCGTCCCATCGAAGGCTGCACCGCTTCGGAGCAGATAGTATGCGACATTTTCTCGGGCGATAAGGATATTTTCGCAAAGCTCGGCTCACCCGATGTTCTTCTCCATATGGCATGGCTGGACGGTTTTAAGCACAACAGCCCACGCCACATAGAATATCTCCCCAAGCATATGGAATTTCTCAGGAATATGCTGGACGGCGGTCTAAAGCAGGCTGCGGTAATGGGAACCATGCACGAGGCAGGCTATCACGAGGGTGTGATAGATGAAAACACACCCTGCAATCCCCTGAGCTATTACGGCATTGCAAAGAATGCCCTCAGGCAGGCTATGGCGGTGCTTTTCAAGGATTATCCCGACGCTGTGATGCAGTGGCTGAGAGCTTACTACATCATCGGCGACGATATCCACGGCAACTCCATCTTCTCAAAGATATGCCAGGCGGAAGCTGACGGCAAGGAGACTTTCCCCTTCACATCGGGCAAGAACAAGTATGACTTTATCACCATTGAGGGGCTTGCCGACCAGATAAGCGCTGCCGTTACTCAGAGAGAGGTAACGGGCATCATCAACTGCTGCTCGGGTAAGCCTGTAGCACTCGCCGACAAGGTGGAGGAATTCATCAAAGAGCATAACTTCAAGATAAAGCTGAACTACGGTGCATTCCCCGACCGTCCATACGATTCACCCGCTGTATGGGGCAGCAGGGAAAAGATAGACATAATACTGAAAAACTGCGGAGAACTTTGATCTGCAAAGCTTGAAAGGAAATTACTGCAAATGAAACGTGCCTGTATCCTGTTCTTTTACGACAAAGACGGCATCGCCGATGAATACAACTTCTACAATCTGAAAGAGCTGCGCACAGTATGCGACTATATTCTTGTGGTCATAAACGGCAAGCTGGCTCCCGAAAGCAGAGACCGCCTTGCGGACGTATGCGATGATATGTTCGTAAGAAAAAACGAGGGCTTTGACGCCTGGGCTTACAAGGACGGCATCGAATATATCGGTTATGACGGTCTGAAGGAATATGACGAGCTTATCCTTACAAACAACACTGTATATGGTCCTCTGCGCCCTCTGAAAGAGTTTTTTGCCGAGGTTGAAAACGTGAGCTGCGACTTCTGGGGACTGCAGATGAGCTACGGCGACCCGGAAGAAAAGGTGTATCTGAACAGGACGCTTCCCTGGGGCTGCCGTCCCGACGCTATAATCAGCAATTTCCGTGTTATCCGCAGCAAATGCCTGCACAGCATTGAATTTGCAAGATACTGGCAGGAGCTTGCACCCGTAAACAACTATACCGACGCTGTTTACATCGGCGAGCTGCAGTTTTCCTATGATATGACCAATGCGGGCTTTGTTTCCTATTCCCTCGACAGGGGCGAGTACAGGGGAGCAAGTCCCTCTCCTACTATCCACAACGCTTATGACCAGATAAGCAGGCTGAAAATTCCTTATTTCAGAAAAAGGATATTCAGCAGCCCTCTCAGCCATTACACCGACTGCATGAACGGCACTGAGCCTGCAAAGGTACTGGCATACGTTAAGGATCACACCGATTATGACACGGATATGATTTGGGAGAACCTTATCAGAACTGTAAACCAGTACGACCTTCACCATATGCTGGGGCTTACAGAGATACTTCCGTATGACCGCAGCAGCCATGTGACAAACAGCAGGATAGCTGTTATTTTCCACGCCTATTACACGGATATTTTCACAAAATATATTCCCTACCTTGAAAGCTTCCCCGCAGGCACGGATATCTATTTCACAGTAGGCTCCGAGGAAAAGGAAAAGCTTTTCAGGGAAATGACTGCGGAGCTTTCCAAAAAATACAAAATAACCTTTATCCCCATTGAAAACACGGGAAGAGACGTTTCCGCTCTGCTTATCGGCGGCAGGGACGTTATCCTGAACGGCGGATATGACTATATATGCTTTATGCACGACAAAAAGGGCATCGGCGCAAGGGGCAGCTACGAATGTGTAGGCTCTGCTTTTTCCGAGACCTGCTTTGACAACACGGCTATTACCTCCGACTATGTAAACAACGTTATTGAGCTTTTTGACACTGACCCACACCTTGGCATCGCTTCTCCTCCTCCACCGACCCATGCCGCATATTTTCGCTTTGCTGACGGCGACTGGGGCGAAAATTATGAGATGGTATGCGACCTTGTGAAAAAGTACGGCTTCAATGTGCCCATAGCCCAAAACAAGCCGCCTGTGGCACCTCTGGGAACAGTCTTCTGGTTCAGGGCAAAGGCTATGGAGAAGCTTGCAAAGATAAACTGGAAGTATTCCGACTTTCCCACTGAGCCCGCTCCCCCTGACGGTTCTATAATGAACGCCATTGAGCGTCTGTATTCCATTGCCGTGCAGGACGCAGGCTATTATCCCGCTACCATAATGAACAGGCAGTATGCCGCATCGGAATTTGCATTTTACAGCCAGACGATGAAAAAATATCATCAGCTGCTTTCACCCGCAGTGGGCTGGGCGCCCAGCTCCACCGCATTCATAAGCGCCTGCCGCTCCTTTGACGGCACTTTCGGAGAAGTCAAAAAGGCAAAAGGTCTGCGTGAGCCGAAAACAACAAGCGGAAAGATATTCGTCCGCCTGAGCCGTTCACGGTTCAAGGACGTTGCCAAAGCCATACTCCCCCACGGCTTATGGGAGGCTATGCGCAAAAAGAAGTGCGAACAGATCGGAGAAAAATACTACAGGATATGATGAAAGGACAATCACAAGATGATAATCCCCTTTATTTTTAATATGTCCACCTATTCGGAAGCGCCATATACTTGGTTTTTCTTCAAGGGTCTGGATATGGCAAAGCATCACGACTGGCCTATAATGGGTCAGGAGATATATGTAAAGTCATCTCTCAAGGATTTTATCAAAATGGGCGAGCGTGCCGCATATGACGCTGATTTTATAAAAGAGCATCTCTGGTATGAAACTCCCCACAGCAAGGATTTCAAGCATTTCAAGGGCTATGCCGTGAATAAAAAGATAATCGACGATCTGGTAAAGGAGACAGGCTCATATCTTGACGCTTATCTGCACATTCTCCGTGCGCCCTATGAGCCGCTTGTGGAGGATATCACAAGGCAGATCGAGGACATAAAAGCAAATTACAGCGAGCCTATCGAGGCTTTCTGCGTGCTGAGCGCAAATCCCAGCCTTTCCGCAGCGGCGGCAAAGTTCAATATCCCCGTGCTTCATTATGAAATGGGCTGCTTCAGAGAGCCTGTTTATATGAAGACCGCTTTTATGGACACCCGGAGCCTGCACGGCGGCAACACCACGGAAGTAAGATTCAAGAAATTTCAGTCCGAGATGAAGGGCTACAGGAACATAATGTCCCCAAAGGAGCTGCTGGCATTGCTGCTGCGCCCAGAAAAAATGGATATGCTGGATAAGTACGGCACAAGGCCCGAGGTAAGATGCGGCGCTGCGCTGGGCTATGCGGTGGTGGAAATATTTCAGGCGCAGTCGGGCTTTAACGACAGCGAGCTGCTGTACAGGCTGGCTCGGAAGTACGGCACCAACAATATGCTCATAAGAATGCACCCCTTTGACCCATACGGCGCTAAATATCCCAAGTATTCAATGTGCGTGGACAAAAAGGATCATTCCACCATTGACTTTATACTTTCCTGCGAGGAGATATTCTCCATAGGCTCAAACGTTTGCGTAGAGGCCATGTTCTGGGGCAGAAAGGCTCACACCATGGTAAAAAGCCCCTCCTATTACGGCTCTGCCCACACGGTGGAGGAAAAGGCTCCCGAGGTTGACCCCATGTATCTGAATTTCTTTGCAATGAACTATCTTATCCCATTCAAGTTCATGATGGACCCCGAATATATCCGCTGGAGGCTTTCAGACCCTTCCGAAAAGGAGATATTTGAAAAGCATCTGGCTGTTCATCTTGCAAACAAAAAGCTGGATATGTCCGTAATGGATCTTCCTGCTTCAAAAAGGCTGAAAGCTTTTAAGGAAGCGAAAGCAGTCTATTAAAAACAAACGGAGGACATAAATAAATGCTTTTTTCATCGCCCATATTCCTGTTTGCATTCCTGCCCGTAACACTGGCAGGATATTATCTGCTGGACAGAAAATTCAAGAACATCTTCCTGCTGATAATGTCCCTTATCTTCTATGCCTGGGGCGAACCTAAGTTCATTTTCATAATGCTCATATCCATTATGGCAAACTGGCTTTTCGGTCTGGCTGTGGATAAATTCAGGGACAACAAGCGTGCGGCTCACGGATATCTTACCCTTATGGTGCTGTGGAACGTGTCGATATTCTTTGTTTATAAGTATCTGAATTTTACCATAACCAACGTGAATGCGCTGTTCGGCACCACATTCCCGCTGACAAAATTCGTGCTGCCCATAGGCATATCTTTCTTTACCTTTCAGGCGATGTCATATGTTATTGACGTTTACAGGGGCAATGGCTCTGTGCAGAAAAATCCCCTTAACGTGGCGCTGTACATCACTTTCTTCCCTCAGCTCATTGCAGGCCCTATTGTAAGATATGAGACGGTGGCTAATGAGATAAAGAACAGGAAAGAAACTCTCGATGATTTTTCGCTGGGCATAAAGCGGTTCATCTACGGTCTTTCAAAAAAGCTTATACTTTCAAATCTGGCGGCGGCAGCGGCGGACAAGGCTTTCGAGCTGACCGATTATTCGGGCGTATCCGCAGCAATGGCGTGGTTCTGCGCCCTTTGCTACTCGCTCCAGATACTTTTTGATTTCTCGGGCTATTCCGATATGGCAATAGGTCTGGGACTTATGTTCGGCTTTCATTTCAACGAAAACTTCAACTATCCCTACTGCTCGGCTTCCGTTTCCGAGTTCTGGAGAAGATGGCACATCTCTCTGGGAACATGGTTCAGGGACTATGTATATTTCCCTCTGGGCGGTTCAAGAGTAAGCTCCAAGGGCAGACTGGTGTTCAACCTCTTTGTGGTATGGATGCTCACAGGAATATGGCACGGCGCAAGCTGGAACTATGTGGCATGGGGCTTTTTCTACTTCGTGCTCCTTACCTTTGAAAAGCTTACGGGAATACCCAAAAAGCTTGCTCACACATGGCAGAAGGTGCTGTACCGCATATTTACTCTGCTGTGCGTAATGTTCGGCTGGGTAGTTTTCCGTGCGCCGGGACTTAAAATGGGTCTTTCCTATATCCGCTCCATGTTCTGCCTTAACGGCAACGCCTTTGCGGACACAGCATCGCTGAACCTTATTGGCAGCTATGCACTTGTTGCGGTGCTTGGCATCGTCTTCTGTATGCCCGTTGCAGGCTTTGTAAGGAAAAAGATACCCGAAAATCCCAAGGCACAGCTGGCGGCAGAGATATGCACAAGGGTCATCTGCCTTGTACTGCTGGCAATATCCTGCTCATTTGCGGTAAGCAGCAGCTACAATCCTTTCATTTACTTTAATTTCTAAGGGGGAGATATTATGAATAAAAAGCTTAATATAATATTTACCTCCGCATTCTGCGCCGCACTTGTGATACCTGTTATTTCGCTAAATTACGGAAAGCTTACCTCCGATACCGAAAACAGAACGCTGGCGGCATTTCCGAGCGCTCTGGACGAGGACAGGAAGTTCAACAAGGGATTTTTCTATGATCTGGCTGACTGGTTCGAGGATCATCTGGGCTTCCGTGACGATATGATGAAAGTCTATTCAAATATCATGGTAAACGGCTTCGGTCTCAGCTCTTCCGAAAGAGTGGTTTTCGGCAAGGACGGCTGGATGTTCTACACTCCCGACCATAACCTTGAGCTGGTAAAGGGCGGCTATCCCCTTGACGACAAGATGCTTGAGACTATCGCCCACAATCAGCAGAGGATAAACGACTACTACAAGTCCATGGGCAAGGAATATTTTCTTGTCATCACCCCAAGCAAGGCGACTGTATATCCCGAATATATGGCAGACGGCGACTACACTGTTGGAACTACCGCCGCAGATATCCTTACCAATTATATTAAAGCAAACACCGATGTAAAGGTGATAAACGTAAAAGACGGACTTATCCCTGCAAAGGAAGCGGGGCAGCTTTACTTAAAGACCGACACCCACTGGAACCAGTTTGGTTCATATAACGCTTACAGCTACATTCTTTCGCAGATGAAAGAATATGGCTGTGATTATGGAGAACCTGTCAGCGTAACATTCGGTCAGGGCGAATATCAGGGAGAATTTTCCGCAATGCTGGGAAGTCCCGATGTTCTGAAGCCCGAAAAAACGCCTGTGGCAGAGTGGGAAAAATCATCTGAGGAAGTGGCTGAGGGCAGCGTTTATGCCGCTATGAACAGCGTGGTATCTTCAACTTCCGAGATGAATGCTAAGGCATATCCCCCTGCGTATTTTGTGAACGGCAGCCTTCCTGAAAGCAGAAAGCTGTATATCTACGGCGACAGCCAGTGGGCGGCTCACAGAAATATGCCCACTTACCTGTGCGAAAACTTCTCAGAGGTAATGAGCACGAGAATACGTTCCGTAAATTACGCTGCCGACAGCGCATATGACCCTGATGTGGTAATTTTCGGCTGCAGCGAGCGTTTTATAGACTCTGTTCTCACCCTTTCGCCCAAAATCCCTGCCGAAAGCTATACCGCCAGCGGCGAATATGACGGCTTTGCCACACTCCCCACCCAGACATCAGATGAATGGATAGGCAGCAATGGTATGTGGATAGAAGATCAGGCGGAGGGCAACACGATCTCGCTCAGCAAGGCAAAATCCTATATGGATATGCTGCAGATATCGGGCTGGGCGGCTGATTTTGAATCAGACACACCTCTTACCGACCTTATTGCAGAGGTAAACGGCAAAAAATACCGCTGTTCATACGGCTTTGAGAAAAAGGGCGTTGCCGACAAGTTCGGCGATGGGCTGCTGCGAACCGGCTTTACCCTGTGGATACCGGACGGCATAAGCGCCGGGGACAAGATAACCTTTACCATGGTAAACAGCGGCACGCAGGTGGTTTATGAGCCTGTGACCTACGAATTTACGGAATAATGGAGATAAAAATGGCTGAAAAAAGACTGGGAATTTTCCTGTTCTACGATAAAGACGGCGTTGCCGACAGATATATCGAATATATGCTGAAAGATATCCGCCCCTGCCTTGACAGGCTCATTGTGATTGCCAACGGCAAGGCGGACGAAAATGCTGTAAAGATGTTTGAGAGCATTGCCGACAAGGTGGTAATCCGTGAAAACAAGGGATTCGACATCGGCGCATGGCAGCAGGGCATAACCGAGATATGTGGCAGAGAGGAGCTTGCAAAATACGACTCCCTCACCCTTTTCAACGACTCTTTTTTCGGCCCCTTTTACCCCTTTGCAGACATTTACAAAGAGATGGAGAGCCGCAGCAAGGACTACTGGGGACTGAGCGTTCACGGCGAAGCCAACGGCTCGGGACTGTGCCCCTACGGCTACCGCCCCAGATATATACAGACCTATTTCATGGTATTTGAGAAAGATCTGCTTCACAGCGAGGATTTTTTCAGCTTCTGGGAAAAGCTGCCCGAATTTAAAAGCTACAACGAGCTGGCGGAAAAATTCGTGGCGGTAATGACAATGCACTTTGCCGACCTGGGCTATGAGTGGGACGTTCTCTGCGACACCTCCGACTTAGAGGGCGAGCGCAGCAAGAATTTTGACCAGCACACCTTTAACATCTATGAGCTGGTGGCAAACAGGCGCTTCCCACTTATAAAAAGACGCTCTTTCCACACGGACAGGGCGGTATATCTGCAGTATTCCAACGGCTCGGAGCTGTTCAGGGCGCTGGAATATATTGAAAAGAACTACGATTATGACATCTCACTGATATTTGAGCATCTGCTGAGGCTTTATGAGCCTGAGACGCTGAAAAACTCCCTTTGTCTCGATTATGTGCTTCCCGACATTGGCAGCACTGAGCTGAAAAAAGGTGAAAGCGCTGTGATAGCTCATCTGGTATATGATGATATGTTTGAAAGGTACGGGCATTATCTCAAAAATATCCCTGCGGAGACGGATATAATCATCACCACCAACACCCCCGAAAAGGAAGCACGGCTGAAAGAGCTGTACGGGGATATAGCTTCAGTGCGGCTTGTGACCAACCGAGGACGGGATATGTCCGCACTGCTGGTTGGGTGCAGGGATATTCTGATGAAGTACGAATTTCTCTGCTTCGTTCACGACAAGAAAAGCTCGCAGAAGGAATTTGCTTCCGTGGGCGCTGAGTTTGACCGCCTGAACTGGGAAAATATGCTCCACAGCGAGGGGTATATCAGGAACATTATAGGACTGTTCAAGGCACACAGCTACCTTGGAATGCTCTCACCTTTCGGCGTTGACCACGGCTCATATTTTTATTCCAGCGTTGACTACTGGACGGTGTGCTATGACGTTTCCTGCGCTCTCGCACAGCGCATAGGCATAAAAACTCCCGCAAAGGACAAGCAGCCCCTTGCTATAGGCACCTGCTTCTGGTGCAGGGCAAGCGCAATGAGGGCACTTTTTGAAAATGACTTCACATATGAGGATTTCCCTGCCGAGCCTGCTGACGGCGACGGCACGTTCAGCCACGCTGTTGAGCGGCTTCTCCCCTATGCGGCCGCAAACAAGGGCTGCGTTACGGGCTGGGTATATAACACGGAATACGCTCGCACGGAGCTTACAAACCTGCGGTACATGACCGACAGCACTGCAAAGGCGCTGTCAAAATACTCGACGGTAAGCTTTGCAAACTTCCGCAGCTATATCTCATCGCTGGGAAAGCTTTCGGGAAGCTCCGCCACACAGCTTTCCATGGGCGAACGTGCAAAGAAAGCCAAAAAGAAAAATGAACTGCGGCTGAAGCTCAGGAACATGACCCCTGAATTTGCTCTGAAAATTTACCGCAGGATAAAGTACAGATAAATCGAAAGGACACATATGGCCGCTGATAATTTTGAAGCTCTGCTTGAATATGCTTTTGCAAACTGCCCAAAGGGCGAGGAAAACTCATGGGCATATAATGCTTCATGCTCTGCTCTGGCGGAAGAGCTTTGCACGGAGGCGGGCAATGCGGCTCAGCTGTTATCGGGGGGATATGAAAATATTCTTGAAATAAACGGTCATTACGGCGCATTTTCGGCGGTTCTGGCGAAAAAATGCCGCAGGCTTGTAACTGCAGACAAAAGCGAAGCCTGCCGCAGGCTTATAAAGCTCCGCTGCCCCGAAGCTGAGGTCACGGGCGATATCCCCGATGAAAAGTTTGACCTTATCTGGATAAACGGCGCTGATGATAAGCTTGAAAGCTCCCCCGCAGAAATGTTCCGCAGCCTGAAAAACAGACTCACGGACAAGGGCGGGATGATAATGCTGCTGCCAAACGGAAAGGGAAGCGGCGGTTATGACCCAATCAAAACGGCGGAAGATATCTCTTCCGTAAGCGAAGCAAGCGCATATGTGCAGATAATATATCCATACCCCAAGCTTAAAGGGGCTATGTTTTTCTTTTCGGAAAAGCGGCTGCCAAAGGAAAGCGAGCTGTATTTTGACCCTGTGCTTTGCGGCAAAGGCGCTGTTCTTGACGATATTTTCATGCTTATGATACGACGTGAAAAGCCCGAGAGCGAATGTATTTTCAGCAAAATGTCGTTTTCACGGAAACCGCAGTTTCGCATAAGGACGGATATCATTGAAGAGGGCGAAAAGCTTTATGCCGAAAAAACAGCTCTGCCTGAAAGCATAGAGCACGTAAACAGGCTCATGCGCTCATACAATGAGCTGTCGGGCATATTCTCAAAGGGCATTATTTCCATTGATCGCTGCGAAAAAATATCCGAGGGACGTGTCAGGTTCGATTTTGAAGAGGGAAGGGAGCTTTTTGACATCATTGCGGAGGAAATGGTCAATGATGAAAAAGCCTGCGAACACATTTACCGCTTTGCGGAAAATCTGAAAGCAAGGGCGACGAAAAAATTCCATTTCACCGAGGATTTTTACAAAGTGTTCGGAAAAGGGCTTAAATGCGCTGATTTTTACACCATGCCCTACACGGATATCGACCTGTGCTTTGACAACATTATCGTGAACGGCGGTCAGGCTGTGACGGATTACGAGTTCTGCACCGATTTCCCCGTTCCCGTGGATTTTGTGATCTTCCGCTCGGTGTTCTATCTTTTCAGGAAAATGCAGAACGGAAGTGCCGAAACGGAAGAAAAGGTTTATGCTCATCTTGGGATCGACAGGCACATTGACGCTTTCAGGCGCATGGAATACAACTTCCAGAAGCACATCACAGGGGGCAGCACATATTTTTCCGATGTTATGGCAAGGTGCAGGGAAAATGACTATCCCCCCGAAAAGGCTCTGAAAGTGCTGAAAAGTATCGGCAGGAAAGCCATAAAATGAAAAATTTGCCGAATATTGCGTATTATTTTCTATCCCCATTATGTTGACAGAAAACGCAAAAAGGTGTATTATTATATTGAGTATATGTGTTTTTTCGTATAAATGAAAATAATATAGATATAGACTTACTGATAGAAGATAGGAAAGGTGGCCATATAAATGAGCTTAAAGGATAACTTCAACCAGGCCGTCAAAGACTTTCTGAAAAAAGACGGCATGGTGGGCGATGACCCTTTCAAAGGCTCCGTAAATACAACTCAGGAAGACCCCTCCCGCAGCCGGAACAGCTACGGAACTTCATATTCGGACAACCTGCGTGCCGCCGCAAGCAGCTACAGGCAGGACCCCTTTGCTGAAAATGACTTTGACGCTCCCGAGGACAATCCTGCGGGTACATATGTTCCCCCAAGGCAGCCCTCCGGCGGATATACTCCTCCCACGGGCAACTCGTTCAGAGGCGGCAGACCTCCCGAAACGCCCTATTATGAGACTGAGGAGACAACTATCATCTCCCGCAACACTCGCATCAGCGGTGACATAAGCTCTTTTGCCAACGTGAACGTTGAAGGAAGCGTTCAGGGCGATATCAGGCTCACAAAGAATATTTCCGTCTCGGGCAAGGTGGTAGGCAACATCGAGTGCAACAATGCCGTTATGGCTGGCGCTCAGATGCAGGGCTGCATCACCTCCAAGGGACAGGTGCAGATGGATCACGACAGCGTTCTGCTGGGTAATATTGACACCCAGTACCTTGACCTTAACGGCAGGATAAAGGGAAATGTGGAGGTCGGCGGCAAGGCTGAGTTCAAAAACGACGCAGTTATTGTTGGCGACATCACCGCTTCCACCATCTCCGTTATCGACGGAGCCGTTATCAAGGGCTATGTAAACACGACATTCATGCAGGAAAGCACCACAAACGTGTTCCCCGACGCAATCGTAGTAGGCGAATAATTTATCTCGGCGCAATTCTCTTTGAAAGGACTGTTCTTCAATGCCTCAGAATGACATTCTGAATAATAATGGTACAAATTTCGACGACTTTGAGCTTCCCCCTCTCCCCAAGCGCCCCGCAAAGAATATCGACGGCACCGACGCCGATTCAGCTAAGACTGTAAAGCCTGTGGTAAGCGTGGGCGTAGCTGATAACGAGCTTCCTCCGCTTCCCGAAAAGGCTGTAGATAACTCTCTGGACGCTATAACCGATATCCCCGACAACAATGAGCTTCCTCCCCTCCCCGAAAAGACTGTGGATAACTCTCTTGATGCCATAAGCAATATCCCCGAGGCTTCTCTCCCCGATGCGGACGAAAAGAAGCACGAAGTGGACAAGGTAGAGGAAATAGACCTGTCAGGCGATGATTTTGAGCTTCCTCCAATGCCCGAGCGCCCCAAGCCCGAGACTGAGAATGAAGAAGAGATCCAGATATATGACACAAAGGCTGAAGAGGCTGCCGAAAAGGCAAAGGCAGATGAGGAAAAGTTCGTCTTTGAAGACGATTACGACGCTGATCTTGACCATATAAGCACCGACAGCATTATCCTTGAGGATCTTACCGATCACGTTGCGCCTATCCGCACAAGAGAAGAGGAAAGCGCAAGGAACATCAAGGAAAAGATAAAAATGGACGACCTGGAAATGGAAATGGGTCCCGCTCCTATTCTGGAAGATCTGAGCGATGAATATGCCGCTCCCCAGAAAAAGGCTGAGTCGCTGGTTGACAGAGATCAGCTTGACAGCGACGAGAAGCGTGTGCTCAAGCAGCGCCTTGAAGAAGACCTGAGCAAGCGCCCCGAGAACTTCAACGCCCGTGCCAGCAAGAATATGTACAACCGCCTTATGGAAGAAAAGAAGCTGAAGATCGCAAAGAAGGGCTTCGGCATCTCGCTTATCCCCATTGCAATGGGTCTCGGCTCCGCAGTTATCTCCGCAATATTCCTCAACTGGGGTTCTTACCTGTTCTTCCAGTACGTGGCTGTGTTTATGATTGTAGGCGCACTTATGCTGTTTATAAAGTCAAAGCACGTAAAAATGCTCTCCATAGCAATGTATGCGGTAAGCCTGCTGCTTTATGTAGGCGTGGGACTGGGACTTTACGTTGTAAAGGGAAATAACGACATAATCCATCTGGTAACATCTGTACTCGCTTCCGGACTGAACATTGTGTCTATTGTTATACTTACAAAGAGCGAAGCGGTAAATACATATTATTCCAGCGATTTTAAAAAGAAATAATGTCATATAAGCACGAAAAAGCCCGAGAGATGATCTCGGGCTTTTTTGTTGGGAAAATGCAACAAATTATATGTTAATGAATTAAATGATAGCTCAAAATTTTACGGACGATATAGCCAATCCCCACCGCAGAGCCAAGCAAAACGAACAGCAGATACTCGATATGTAAACGCCAGACCGCAAATGAGCGGGGCGGCGGTGAAAGGGGTTAAACAAAGCCAGATAAAGGAGACAAACAGAACAGTTAAAGCCGAACTGTAAAAGCGGGCTTAGTTGGGGTGAGGGGGTAGGGAAGAGGAGTGCTTGCCTTTTCAAGGCATGGAGAAACCGTAGGGGAGATATGTGCCGACTGCGGCACAAGGGAATGCCCGCTTTTGTTGGGTTTTGGTTTCCCCCCGCTCCCATTAGGTGTCTCCTTTGCATTCGGTACGGACTTTATAAAAATGAAAAGTGTATTTGTCCGTACCTGCGCCTTACGGCGGAAGCCAAAATCGCCGTTCCTGACGGAACGTCTCTTGGTTTCAAGCCGCCTGCATAAAAATGTTTTTAGCTCAAATTGAGATGTTATATTCATTTGCAAGACTTTGTACTCACTGTGCAGGCGGCTTTAGGGATTTTTAGTCAGTCGGCTAACGTTTTAATCATTTCAGTCGTTTGCAAACGGATTTCGCAGGTAAACGTAGTTTACCACTGCGGCAACAGCGACCAGATGGCTCTGCCCCCTTGACCCCCGCAAGCCTTTCGGGAAAAAGGCTTGACCCAAACCCTTTGCCTTGCTCTCATTTGTGCTGTTTTTTTATGATCTTTTTTCTCTCTAATACAGTTGTTCTTGCCTTTTTGTATATCTATACAATTTTATATAGTTAGTATATTGTGATAAACAAATGAAAATTCCGCTCCCTCATTCTTCCTTTAAGCTTAAATTAAGCTTTGGCAATTATCATTGATTACAGAAATCGAAAGGAGCACGGAACATGAACAAAAAGATATTCGCAGCAGCGGCTGCTGTGGCTGTTACCGCAGGAGGTGCGGCTGCTATAATCGCCAACGCCTCCTCAGCCAAGGCGGAAGAAGACGTAAGCTACAGAGAATACAGCGTTTCCAAGGGAAACATCACCGTTGGAACAGAGGAAAGCGGCACCCTCTCCCTTGACAGGGAATATGTCTCATTCCCCTGCACCGCCGAGGTCACAGAGGTATATGTAAAGACAGGCACAAGCGTGAAGGAGGGCGACGCTCTTCTTAAAGTTGACCCCGATGATGTGGCGGAAGCCAAGAAGCAGTATGAGCTGAAGCTTAGATCTGCTCAGAACGCTCTTGATGAGGCAAAGGACAACCTCACCTCAGGCACCCTTAAAGCTGAGCAGGAGCTTGAAAGCGCCAAGCTCAAAGGCACATCGGCGCAAAGCGAATATGAGCTTTACCTCAGCAAGCAGGAAAACGAAAAGGAGACCTCTGCCAAAAATCTTGCCGACTTGAAAAAGCAGCTTGAAGAATATGAGAATATGACCCTCACCTATGACGATGACTACGCCAAGCTCACCGCATACGAGAATAAGCTCAGCGCGCTTGAAGTGGATCACAAGGCAATGGAAAAGCAGTACAGGGAATATCAGAAAACCGACACTGCCAACAACGAAGCCCTTGAAGCCATAAAGGACGAGTACAGCGCATACACCGAAAAGATTTCCGACACCAGCGAAAAGATAAACTCCCTGAAACAGGCTTACGAGGAAGCAAAGGCAGCTTACGAACAGGCTCAGAGCGAATATGAAGATGCCAAGGAAGCCTACAATGATTCCGTTTATATATCGACTTCTTCCTCCGACAACTCTTCGACCACTCAAAACTCCCAGAACTCAAACACCTCCGCCGAAAGCAAGTATGAAGCCGCTTCCGCAGCACTCACCAAGGCATATAACACCTACAGCGCCGCCAAGACCGCATACTCGGGCTATTATGTCACTTTAGGCGAGCAGATAAGTGACAAGATAGAGGACTACGAGGACAAAATCTCCGCTGCTGAGGAAGTCTGCAAGGCTCACCGGAAGATAACCGACGCATACAAAAGCGAAATGGACGACTTTAACTCCGACATATCCGATTACCGTGAGGAATATGAGGACTACAAGTCCGACTTTACCGACATTTACGGCAATAACGATGCGGATTCCATCAGCGACAGCATTGAAAAGCTTAAATCGGACATTTCTTCCGCACAGCTGAACATCGAAAGCAGTACGGTAAGCGAAAGCTCCGACAGCCTTAACGCCAAGCAGGAAGCCCAGTCCGCACAGTCCGCCGCAGAGCTGGCAGAGCTTACCTATGAACGCACCATAAGCAGCCTTGAAAGCGATGTGGAGACCAAGCAGGACGAATATGACTCTCTTGTTGAGGAATACGCCGAGTTCTGCGAAAATGCAGGCGATGACGGCGTGATATACGCCCCCATTGACGGAATAGCTTCCTCTGTTTCCGTTTCCGAGGGGGACAGCATTATGCAGAATGCCACTATCGTTACCCTTATGGACACAAGCTCCGTTTACCTCAGCACATCCGTATCCGAGGAGGATATAACCGCTCTTACGGTAGGTCAGGAATGCACCGTCTCCCTTACCGCCTATGACAATAAGAATTTCAGCGGCGAGATAGACACCATTTCCGCAGAGCCTGCCCGTTCCTCAGGCTCAGTAAGCTACACCGTCACCGTAAAGCTTGACACCCGGAACAGCCTTAACGTGCTGGAGGGCATGAGCGGCGATGTTACGTTCTTACAGCATCAGGTAACAGATGTTCTCACCGTCAATGTAAATGCCATTACCTTCCGTGACGGTCATTCCTATGTAAAGGTATATGACGACAGCGGAAATATCGTTGAAAAGGAAGTTCAGACAAGCTTTACCGACGGAAGAAACGTTGAGATAACAGGCGTATCCGCAGGCGATAAGCTGCTGGCGGAGATCACTCTCAGCGGCGGAAAGGAATGATCTGAATGAGAATTTCCGAGCTGATCAAAACAATTTTTATAAATATATTTTCAAACAAATCAAAATGCGCCCTTACCTCTCTCGGAATAGCCGCAGGCTCGGCGACCATCGTGCTGGTAATTGCCATTGGACAGGGCGGCAAGGCTGATGTTGCCGACCAGTTCAAGAACCTGAACGCAGGGGCAATAGAAGTCACTGCAGGTCAGACCGCCGATACCATGGTGGAAGGTATGATGGAAAACTTCGGCGGCTCCGGCGACCCTCCTTCAAGCGGAGGAATGCCTGATTTCGGCGGTATGCCCGACTTTGGCGGTTCCGGCAGCTTCCCGTCAGGCGGCGGAGGACCTGCAGGAGGAGGTTCCTCAGGAAGAGGCTCTTCCGGCGGATTTTCAGGTGCAGCCCGAACAGGAGCCGTGACCCTCACAGAAGAGGACGTTGAGGACATTGCCGCTGTAGTTCCGAACATTGAGTCCATATCTATTATCACCAGCGGAGACGCAGCAGTTGACGGCGGAGACCTCGACGAAGAAACAAATTTCACCACCGCAGGCGTTATGCCCGAATATGCGCAGATAAGCAACCTTTCCGTGCAGTACGGCGAGTTTTTCACCGAGGACGATGAAGAGGACAAAGCAAAGGTCTGCGTGCTGGGCTACAAAACAGCGCAGAACATTTTCGGTGCTGCCTATCTGGCACAGGGCGAAAGCATTTCGATAGAGGGCAAGAATTACGAGGTCGTGGGCGTTCTTTCCTCAATGGGAACAGTCTCCTCGGGAATTTCTCCCGATGAAGCAATATACGTACCCTACTCCACAGCCGCAAAGTACATTTTCGGCTCGGACAGCGACCCCAAGATAACCGCAGTGGCTTCCGATGTATCGGAGGTCGAAAACGTAATGGCGGATATCGAAGCGGTGCTTACCCAGAACTATCCCTCAGCCACCTTTACCATAACCGATGCAGGCAGCCAGATGGAAGCGGCAACAAAATCCGCCGACACTCTCCAGACGCTTCTTATCGCCGTGGCTTCCATAGTATTTTTCGTTGGCGGCGTTGGCATTATGAATGTGCTTTTCGTAACGGTCAAGGAACGCACAGGCGAGATAGGTCTGCTGAAAGCCCTTGGCAGCCAGAAATCGGTGATACTTTCCGAATTTCTCCTTGAAGCGGGAATGATAGCCATATTCGGCGGTATCACAGGCGTGGCGGCAGGATATGCGCTTATCCCTGCGGCAGAGCTGCTGGGCACAAGAGCAGAGCCGTCGGTGCCGGCAGGCGTATTGTCGCTGGTATTTGCAGCGGCAACGGGAACTATTTTCGGCTTCTACCCCGCATACAAGGCTTCACGCCTTACACCTATCGAAGCCCTCAGCGGAGAATAAATATGAACATAAGAAAGGCAGATAATATGAATAAGAAAAGCTTTTTCCTTTTGCTTGCCCTGCTGACCCTTAACCTCACTGCCTGCTCGGACAGCGCAGAGGAAACTCAGCAGATAACCACCGCCGCTCCCAACAATTACACCGCAGTTTCAACAGATACAACGGTTTCGGGCGAAGTCACAGCCATTGCAGGCAACTATGTTACACTGGCGCTGGGAACGGTGGAAGAAAACAAAGATGACAGTGATAACAGCAATTCCGATGATAAGTCGGACGGTAATTACGATATGCCGTCGGATCTCCCCGACGCTCCCAACAATGACGGCAACGGCACTCCGCCCGAAATGCCTGACGGAAATATGCCGTCAGGAGATATACCCGAAATGCCCTCGGGTGATATGAACGCTCCCGACGGCGCAGGCTTCGGAAGAGGCGGCAGGAAGAGCGCTTCTATCACTAAAAGTGGCGAGGAAAGCAGCTACATGATCCCCGTGGGAATGACAATAGCCGGACTTTCGGGACGTTCCTCCGACTATAGCGGCATAACCGTCGGAACGATCCTCACCCTTACAGTCAGCGAGGACGGCACAGTCCGTGCGGCAAGCGCAGAATAGGAGACAATATGGACGTTATCAGCATGAAGGATATCAGAAAAAGCTATGCCATGGGCGACAGCGTTCTGAACGTGCTAAAGAGCATCGACCTGACAGTAAAGGAGGGGGAATTTCTCGCCATACTCGGACCCTCAGGCTCGGGAAAATCCACCCTTATGAACATGATCGGCTGCATGGACAGCTTTGACAGCGGCGAATATTATCTCTCAGGCAACGCCGTGCATAAAATGAACGACAAAAGCCTTACAGACCTGCGAAACCGTTATGTGGGCTTTATTTTCCAGAAATATCACCTGATACAGAAATACACCGTGCTGCGCAATGTGATGATGCCACTGCTGCTCCGTGGGCTTACCTCGTCGGAGGCGGAGGCTGCCGCACGGGAGCGCCTTATTCAGCTGGGAATGGGCGAAAGAATGGATCACAAGCCCCATGAGCTTTCGGGCGGTCAGCAGCAAAGAGCAGCCATTGCAAGGGCACTGGTGGGCAACCCAAAGCTGCTCCTCGCCGATGAGCCCACAGGCGCTCTTGACAGCGTCACAGGCAAGGAAGTTCTGAAGCTTTTCGGCGAACTTAACCAAAAGGGTCATACCATAGTCATGATAACCCACGACCTGAACGTTGCCAAAAGTGCAGGCAGGATAGTCCGCATTGTTGACGGAGAGCTTTTTGAAAATGAGCAGGGATAATAAAAGGAGCTGTTGCAAAAAAATGCAGCAGCTCTTTTATTATTCTATCCCATGTATCACACAATCCGCCCGAGAAAGCTCATTTTCAAGCTCATCATCGGCAGGAACAGCGCATATATTTATAGTTCCGCCGCCGTAATAGGAGTAAAGCCCCACATCTCCGCTGCGGTAAAAGTCCGAGGGCGGGAATTTGTAATCGTCACCGTAAAAATTTGTTCCGGCAAGTGCATACAGCTCCCTGTAAAACGCCTCTGTATCTGCCATATCAGGCAGAACGGTCTCTATCATGTTCATGCTTATGATGCCGAACTTCTTGTTGAGCCAGTCCTGATATCCGTGGTCATCAAAGGTCGCCATTATCTCATATACACCGCCGTTGTCATCGGTAAACAAAGTGATGTTCGGCATGGATAATATCTCCCTGTCCTCGGTGAAGCAGTACGCCATGCCATCGTTATCCACTAAAGGGGAACACGCCTCATAGCAATTCCACTGAGAAACGGGAGTGAGATAATCCTCCCCGTATTCATCACTGTAAACCGCATTGAAGCTGTTCACAAACTCATCTGCGGTGAAGCCGAACATCAGCACGCCGTCATTGCGAACGGCAGAAATCTCCGCCGTTTCAGCACTTTCGGTTTTCTGAGCTTGCTCAGAAATATTTTGAGTAATCTCGGAAATGTTCTGAACAGTTTCGGAAACATTGCCGTCCCGCACCTCTCCGCAGCCGCAGAGAAGCAGCAATATGAGCGGGAAAATTCTTTTTGGCTTAGTGGTGCTCGAAAATAACATTTCCGTCCTTTCTGGGCTTTGCCTCGGGAACAGGCTTGTCGGAGTAGCCGAGAATGCAGTTTCCTATGCCCACATAGTTCTCATCAAGTCCCCATTTTTTCATAATGTCCTTTCCGACGGGAGTAGAGAACACCTCACGGGCACGGTGTATCCAGCAGGAATCAACGCCCAGCGCATGAGCCGCATTCATAAGGTTGCCCATAACAAGGCTGCCGTCCTCAACGTAGGTGGGAACACGGCTGTCGGCAAATACAACCACAACAACGGGAGCGCCGTAGAACGGGTCACTGTCTGTTCCCATGACCTTGGCGTTAAGGAAAGAGATGTCGGATATCCTGTCTCTGTCCCTGAGCACCACCATAACGGCGGACTGCTTGTTCATTCCGCTGGGGGCATATGAGCCTGCATCAAGTATCTGGTCAAGCACATCATCGGGAATGCTCTTGTTGCTGTAAGAGCGCACGCTTCTTCTTGTAATAAGGTTCTGAATGGTTTCGTTCATGATCTTCTACCTTCCTTTTATCAATACACTATAACATCATCGGTGCGCTCTTCAAGGGAAACGTCCGATATTTTCATATCCACGCCGTATTTTGCGGCAGTCCTGTGAGCCTTGGCGATTATCCTCACCTTGTTTTTGTCAAAGGTTTTCAGGATAAGCTCGTCCTGCTTTTCCCGGGGGATAAATTTCAGAAAATTCTCCAATACTCCCGGAGATTCGGCAGCACTCAGCACCATTTCGGGCAGCGGGATATCTTCCTTTTTCACAAAGGGCAGGATAGCTCTTATTGCCTGAGCGTAATTCAATTCGTCAATATCTATTGTAAGTCTGAATTTCATATATTATCGTCCTTTCGCATTATGTGATTATATTATACAGCAATGGTATAAAAAATTCTACAGATATAAATTAAATATAATCTGCATACAAGAAAAAGCACGTACCTAAGGGTGCCCCTTTAAGTACGTGCTTTCATTGTTTAAGAATTCAGCTTAGTCCGAACGATCAAACATCGTCCTCGTAAACCTCAACATCGCAGTCGCCTGTGTAAACGACATACTTGCCGCCCTCGGTGATCTCGAAGGAGAATGTTCTGTCATCACCAACGGAACCGTCGGAAATGAATCTGAACTGACCCTCGGAGGTTCTGTCAAGAGCTGTGCCGTCTGCACCCTTGGAAGCGCCGGTCATTGTCATGGTGATCTGTACCTTTGCAATGCCCTTGAATGCGCTGAGGTTAAGCTGTCTTACCTCGATAGCGCCGTCAAACATTGCCAGCTCATCAGCGGTAAGGAACTTGCCCTTGTTGGAAAGGTCGATATCTGTTACTTCGTCAGCGTCGATATCGTCGCTGTTGATGGTTACGGAATATCCGCTGTAAACGAATGTTGCGTTTACATTGTCCTTCTGAGCAAGAAGCTCAAGAACTCTTCTGAGGATAATGTCATCGGATTCCATGATGATAACTACCTCAGAACCGGAAGCTGCCTGACGGATAGCATAGCCGGCTCTTGCTGAGCTGTACGCATTGCCGCCTGCATAACGGCTTGCTGCACAATCTGTGCTGCCGTTGGAAGGATACTTTGCTGTAGGATCGGTGCCGTCTCCGTTGTAGCCTGTGGGAACAGGGGCGGGAGTAGGCTCGGGATCAGGATTGGGGTTGGGGTTAGGATCGGGATCGGGGTTAGGATTAGGATCGGGCTTGGAGCTGTCAGAACCGATATTAACTGTATATGTAACAGTTACGGAGCTTGCAGCCTCGCCGGAAGCGCCCAGTGTGTAATTGGGATAGTAAACGTCGCCCTCGTTCATTACGTTGCTGAGACCGATGGTAACAGGAACGGAAACAGTAGAGTCAGCATCGTAGGAATCGGGAAGAACGATAGAGGTCATAACGTCCTCGATAGCCTTTGCAGGGAGAGGAGCGTGGTCACCCTCGGAAGCGATAAGCTCCATTGTGATTGTCTGAGAACCGATAGCAGCTGTGATCGCTGAAGAAACAGCGGAAGCGTCGGAGTTGTAATCAACATCAATGGTCATGGGACCGCTTACGGTGTAATCATCATAGAAGGTAGGCTTCCAAGCCTCAAAGTTGATAACGCAGGTAGCTGTGGTAACCGCATCGGCAGAAAGCTCATACTTTGCTTTTCCGACAGTGGTAAGAGCAAATACTGCAACACCTGCTGCTCCGTCAGATGAAACTGTAAGAGTGTAGTCATCGGAAGTAAGCATATCAATGCCGCTTACCTTGACAGCACCCTTGATAAGCTTTACCTGAGCATCTGTATCGGTAGTGTAAACTGTGATGGAATCGGGAAGTGTTACTACGGGGGTAATGGTCTTTATCTTGCTGCAGTTTGAGTAAACGGAAGCAGAAGATACGGTAAGATCATTGGCGCCTGCGGAAACAAAGAGCTTGGCAACATCAGAGAAATCTGTGCTGCCGCCTGCTGCTGTCCATGCTGCAGCCATATCAGCCATCATGTAGTAAGCAACGCCGTCGGCAACGCCGTCAGGCTTTACCTTTATCCAGTTAAGGGGAGAAGTATCACCCTTGCTGTCGCTGAGAACAAGGTCAGGGCGATCCGAGCTTGTATATTTGACAGCAATTACAGAATTGCCTGCCAGTACCTCGGGGGTAACGGTCTTGTCAGTGCCTACTTCGGTGAAAGCAGCCTGACCCCAAGCGCCGCAGCTTCCGCTGGACTGGTCGAAATCATACTTATAAGCGGGAAGTGTGGGAGCAGAGAAGCTTGATATCTCAACAAGCTCAACAGATTTCAGTGTTGCAGTAACGGCAATATAGTTCTGAACATTTCCGGCTATATGGTCATCAACCTTAAAATCCGAAGCAGGAAGGTAGCAGTAATATTCTTTATCCTTTGAACTGGTAGCAGGAACCAGATTTTTACTGCTCTTGATGGTTCCGTCGTAGAACTGACCTGCATTATACCAGCCGCTGTAGGAGCCCCAGCCCCAGCCTGCGACCTCGCTCATTTTGTTTTTGCCGTCACCGATCTCAGGTGCAGTGTCAAAATCCATGGTTACCTTTACATAATTTGCGGAAGTAAAGCTTGACTCGTCGATTCCGTAAAGGCTTACCCAGCAGGAAGCATACTGAGACATAACGGGGTTGCCGTCAATGCTGAAGGTTTTGATAACACTTTCAGTGCCATTAGGTCTATCGACCGGAGCAGCTTCAGCAGTCATAGGTGCAAATGCCATAACGCTTACGGTCATCGCAAGAGCTGTTGCAGAAGCTATACATCTTTTAAGCTTCATATTTGTCTCCTCCTTGAAAAAATTTGATTAAACCCTTTGTTTATGAAAGAAACATCATATGCCGATATCTCCCCCATAAATATTCACAAGCTAATTTTAACACATTTTTGCCAGATCTTCAACTGTCATTTTTACAGATTAGCCAAGTGTGTTTTTTGTATGTTTGCACAAAAATTTTTCAGCTGTATTCAATTTAACTTTCCATTATTCCTAAAATTGTGAGTGAAGTGTTGGTGCTGCCCTCGGCAAGCTTTATCTCAACCGTGTGCTTTTCGCTGTCCTTGGAGATAAGTATCTGCTGAGTTTCGCCATAGTTGCCCCAGCCGCCCTTGAAATCAGCGTCAAGAGTGCCCTTTCTTTCGCCGTCAACGTAAACATCATACTTGCCGCCCTTGCCGTCAACCTTTTTCAGGTAGAAGAAGCCAAGGCACTTGCACTCTGTCTCGAATTTAAGATATCCCTCGCCCTCGGTAACGAAGTTGTCGGGGAAAAGCTCGGGATAAACGGAGTTTCCGCCCTGCTCAAAGCCACTTATCTCCCGGGGAGTGATATCCGATGCGCCGAGCATCTTTGCGTCCTTGTAATAATCGGCAGTGTAAGCGGGAGTATCAAAAGCAACGCTGCTGTCATCAATATTGTCAAGGTCGTCATAAACACTGTCAAGATATCTGCTTACCAGCTGACCGATAAGCTTGTGGCCCTCGTCATTGGGGTGGATATTGTCGGGGGAAATGTCCTTCCAGTCAAGAGTGCCCGCAGAGACCTCGGGATAAACCACAGCCCTGTAGCTGAGCATGGGCAGGTCATATGCAGCGCCTATCTCCTTGTGGGTCTCCCACAGGCTGGTGCCATCCTCCTGAGTGGTGAACAGCAGCATTACCGCAGGCTGGCTGTCGCAGTTAAGTATCTTTCTTACAAGGCTGTCGTAGGAATACTTGTTCATAAGCTTGTCGGTGTCGTTTACGGAAAATTCCACGATGACTGCATCGGGCTTGCTGTCAAGAAGCTGAGTGTCAACTCTGTGCACGCCCAGATAGGAATTTGTGCCGCCTATGCCCGCATTCACAAAATTAACATTGCTCTGAGGGAATTTTTCCACCCAGTACTTGTGAAAAAGCTCGGCATAGCAGTTGTTGTGGTCAGTGGCACTGCTTCCCTGAGTAATGGAGCCGCCGATAACGCCCACAGTGATGTCCTCGCCGTTTGCAGCCTTTTTCATAGCCTTTGCAAGGCGAGCCTTGTTGCCCTCGCTGACAACAGCTCTCTCGTACATAGCGTCCGTAAGCCCCTTGGAGAGGTCAACAGGCTCAGTGGGAACAGCCTCGGTCGTCATGGTAACAGGAGCTGGAGCGCTCTGGGCAGCAGTTGTCTCGGCAGGAGCGTCCTCTGCACTGTCAGTCTGTCCGCAGGCAGCAGCAGATAGGCATATCGTCAGAGCGCACAAAGCGGCAATGATCTTTTTATTCATATCAAAACGTCCTTTCAAATCACATTTGCACACATTATAACACACAAGCGCAGTTTTTACAATAGATAATATGAATCATCTGCCTGATGCGCCCAAGTATCGTCAAAAATTCCTCTCCCCTATTGACACTTTTTCGAGCTGATGGTATAATTTAGTTAGTATATGCTAATATAAACAAAGGGGATTAGTATGATATGCCTCCTCGCATCGGGATACTGTAATTGTCATACTCCTATTATACATTTCGTCTGAAAAAGTCAGGGCGGCATAAATACGTGAGGAAAAAAATCCCGACACACCGCAGTGCATCGGGATTTTCTGTTACCGCAAAATTAAAGCATATGTGCTCTCAGCTCGTCAGGAGTCTGGGGGCAAAGGTATGCGGGAGCTACGTCGAAAATGGTCTTGCAGCCGCTTGCGCCCTCTGCGTTAAGCTTGTATGCTGCTCTTGCAAATGCAACCAGCACGCCTGCGGTGAACTCAGGGTTGGAGTCAAGCTTCAGGCTGAATTCCATAACGTGCTTATTATCGCCGTTGCCTGTCTTGCCGGTTCTGATAACAAAACCACCGTGAGGTATTCCGCTGTGGTTCTTTTCAAGTTCCTCCTCGGTGATGAAATGAACGGTAGTATCATAGTCGGAGAAGTAGTTGGGCATGGTCTTGATATCATGCTCGATCTGAGCCAGGTCTGCGCCCTCCTCAGCAACTACGAAGCACTCTCTTGTGTGCTTTTCACGGGTGGTGAGAACGGGATTTTCGCCGTTTCTTACCTTCTCGAGAGCGGACTCAACGGGAATGGTGTACTGCTTGCCGTTCTTAACGCCCTTTACACGTCTGATAGCATCGGAGTGACCCTGGCTTACACCCTTGCCCCAGAATGTGTAGTCGCTTCCCTCGGGAAGAACTGCGTTGCCGTACATTCTCATAAGAGAGAACAGTCCCGGATCCCAACCAACGGAGATAACACCGATCTTGCCGGACTCCTTAGCAGCCTTGTCAACATCTGCGAAATGCTCGGGGATCCTTGCGTGAGTATCGAAGCTGTCAACTACGTTGAAATACTTTACATACTCAGGGGTCTGGGTGGGAAGGTCATTTGCGCTTCCTCCGCAGAGGATAAGAACGTCGATCTCGTCCTTGTGAGCTGCTGCATCGTTTACGGAATAAACGGGAACGCCCTCTGTCATTATCTTTACAGAAGCGGGATCACGGCGTGTAAAAACTGCCTTGAGGCACATATCTTTGTTCTGACGGATAGAGAACTCAACGCCTCTTCCAAGGTTGCCGTAGCCTAAAATACCGACACGGATCATAAATATCAATCTCCCTATAAAATAATAATATTCATTAACGCAGAAAAGCAAAATGGCCGACCTGCGGACGTCCCTGCCGCCCATATGCAAGCCGACTGTTATTTTCCTGCAAAGCAATGCACAAATTTATAATAACAAAAAAATCCGTAAAAGTCAATACCCTCCGAACAAATTAAGTCAGAAAATATAAACCTATGCGGACTTTTTTATTTATTTTAATGCAAGTAAGCAGCTTATGCAGTTGCATCATTCGCTGTATTTTGAATCTATTCCCAGATATTCTTCCAGCGTAAGGCCGCTGTCATAGACCTTTTTGGCAGTCTCCTTACCAAGGTATCTGATGTGCCAAGGCTCATACATATAGCCCGTTACATCCTCGCCGTCCTCGGGATATCTGATGATGAAGCCATATTCCCAGCAGTGTGCCTTGACCCACACATACTCGTCGGTATCGGCAAAGGAGATGTCGATGGTGTTCATATCAAAGGCAAGCCCTGTCTGATGCTCGGAATGGCCTGGGCGGGCGGAATAGCGGTCAGCCTCTGCCTTGCCGCTGCGCTGTACATATCTGTCGTAAAGCCCCGACTGATATTCATAGGAGCGAAAGCCCGATGATACGTATATGTTCAGCCCCTCCTTTGCGGCTGCGGCCTGCATATCGTCAAAAGCCGCCTGAGCCTCGGGGTCAACGCCCGGGTTATAGTCCGCAGGGAGAGCGTAGGTCTTGTTTGCAATGAGAATACCGCCTATGTATGTAAGTCCCGGAGCCGCCTTGACGGTCACGTTCACTTTTGCTGTAACGTTGGGGCTGGCAGCGGAAGCCACGGTGACAACGCATGTACCCTCACCCACAGCGGTGATATTTCCAAGCCCATCTACCTTTGCAATGCTTTCATCGGAGCTTGTCCATATCTCGGATTTATCGGGAGCGCTTTCGGGTGACATGGTAACAATGGGCATCTTGTGTTCGCCCTGAGAAAGCGTCACATCGTAAAACGTAAGCTCAATGCCTGTGACAGTGCCCGTGCTTTCTGCCTGAGCGTCCTCATAAACCGCCTCGGTTGTCGTAGTTTCAGCCGCTGATGTCTCTTCTGCCGAATTATCAGCAGCCGCAGGTGCTTCGGTCCGAGCCTCTTCCGCAGCAGTTGTTTCCAAGACCGTGGTTTCATCGGCAGGCTTTTCACTTTCGGATATCGTCTCCGATGTTTCAGGCTCGGTTTCCGATGTTATTTCTTCCGAAACAATTTCAGACGAAACAGCAGTGGTGACATCGACAGATGCGTCAGTATCCTCGGTCACGGCAGAGGTCTCCGCCATTACGGGTATATTTTCTTCCACCTGAGTGCAGGCGGTAAGCATAAGAACAGCAGCCAGCGCCGCCGCAAATCTTTTCATATAACTTCCTCCGATATACATTATAATAGTATAAAAGGATAAAAAAAACGCCGAGACTATTGTCTCGACGAATCGTGGAGCGGATTACGAGGCTCGAACTCGCTACCTCCACCTTGGCAAGGTGGCGCTCTACCAGATGAGCTAAACCCGCTTATATATGGCGACCCGGATGGGGCTCGAACCCACGACCTCTAGCGTGACAGGCTAGCGTTCTAACCAGCTGAACTACCGGGCCATGTGTTTGCCGCCGGTTAATCTGCCGTATCGTATCGGCAACATTAGTAATTATACGGGAAACAGTCGCTCTTGTCAATCCCTTTTTTGCTGTTTTTGCAGAAAGTTTTTACCGTCTCCGGGCCACATACACCATCCGTTGGGTCGTTGGCATCACCGGCACTCGGTCATAGCCGCCCCAACGCTCCAGCACCTCAAAGTGCTCCGCCTCCAACATTGCCGTCAGCTCCTCGTCCTCCCAGGCCCATTCGCAGAACTGTTCGCCATCCCGGGTATACTGCTCTCCCTTTCCCCGCCGAAAGAAGTCCATCTGGATTTCTACCTTGTGCTCCTCAGGGGTATATTCATTCTGCCATACGCAAAAAAGAGCCTCGCTCTCCCGCACGAAGCAGTTGTTTCCCAGCACCTCCCGGTGTTTATAGGGGGTATTCACATCAAAGAGGAACAGGCCGCCCGGCTCCACAAAGAACTGTAACCGATGCAGCGCCTTTTGCAGTGCCTTCTTTCCCGGCAGGTGATTAAGGCTATCCAGTGTGCACACTGCCAGGTCCACCGTACCATACAGGTCCAGCCGTTCCAGCGGCTGGCACAGGTACAGCACCGGCTGTTCCAGCGCCACATTCTTCTCAGCGGCCTGCATCAGCATCTCCGGGGACGCATCCACCCCGATAACCTCAAAACCACGGCGGGCCAGCTCGGTCGCCAGTGTGCCGGTGCCGCAGCACAGGTCCAGCGCCAACTCCCGCTTGGGGTGGTACTGGGCCAATAGCTCCTCGCAGCGGTCGGCTATCACAGCCCGGTCCACATCCTCGGTCAGGGCGTCATAGTAGGCGGAGAAGGTCTCCTTATAGCTTGCCATCGGCCTGTTCCAGTCGTTCAAAGATGATATCATAGCCATTGGCACCGTACTGCAGGGAACGGTTTACCCGGCTGATGGTGGCGGTGCTGGCGCCCGTTTTCTCCACAATCCTGCTGTATACATTTTGCTCCTTCAGCAGCTTTGCTACCTCCAGGCGCTGCGCTATGGCCTTCAGTTCCGGGCCGGTGCACAGGTCATCAAAGAAGCGTTCGCACTCCTCCTCGGTCTGCAGCATTAG